>Ga0228711_1000870_pt1 | contig 41165 bp, 47 predicted proteins | sample MedpolnodulmetaG_2_FD_177996 | JGI IMG/M metagenome (GOLD analysis project Ga0228711, IMG submission 177996) | Root nodule microbial communities from Medicago polymorpha collected in Santa Monica, California, United States - brown nodules | ecosystem: Host-associated > Plants > Roots > Nodule...
TTTTTAAGAATATAAAATCTTCTTAAGTCCTTGGTCAATAAAACGACTTACGAAAACTAAATTTAATATTTTTTTATCAGTGTTAAAAATAATTACAAAACTGCCACCGTGTCACTTGTTAAGACGGGTGGCAGAGACAACCGACTTAAGCACTTTTCTAAGAAGGTATTTTTGTACTAGTGTCTCCATTATCCTAATGTTATCACAATTCCCGATTATCCTAATGTAATTACAATTCTTCCAAAATTCAGTTCAAAAACACATTCACATAACCTAATGTCAGAATTCTTCCAAAATCCAGTTCAAAAACACATTCACATAAGTTCATTTCAAGAATAACAATACAATACCTAATTACCACACACGTATCAAAAAAGAAAATGATGAAAAAGAAAAGTTTCAAACTCACAGCAATTCCTATCAATCAGAGGGAGTACGGACATTTCTAAACGCTTCAGAGAAAGTTTGAACGATATATAAAGTTCCACGAACGATTGATATAGTTTTTGAGCTAAAAATTGATGAATGTGATGAGTGAAATTTGTGAGGTTTGAGATCGATTTGAAGGTAGTAGAAGTTTGTGAGCTTGAGATCGAAGAAAGTGGTGAGAGAAGTTTGAAATCAAATGAAAGTGGTAAGTGAAGTTTGTGTTCGATCCAGAGAGGTTGAAGTTTGTAGACAAAGCTTTGTTTGTGAACATAACAATATTAATTAATGATAATAATACAAGTTTTTGTGACGGTTATGACTTGTCCGTAGGCAAAAATGGGACTACTCTGCAAATTGTCCACTTTTCTTATAGTGGTGACACAAGGTATAACAAAAATTGTCCTAAACTTCAGTTGTCATTATAATCAAAGCCTATTCCATAGAATCTCAAATTAATATCCGGCTAACATGACGTTGTACTAAATGATTTTTTTTTTTGACAAAGACGTTGTACTAAATGATAAAAGCAACCAACATACTAATCAATCCTCAAGTATTATTATTATAAGAAAAAAGAAAAATTATGAATGGAAGAAATTTTAGGGAAAGACAGAGAAAAGGAAAAAAAAAACCAAAGGTTGTATGTTTTATTTTCTATTCTCTTTAGACATTTGGAAAGAGTCGATGTTTAAGGGAAAACCTGTGAATAAAAAAACAAAAAATTACTTTAACTTCACCGTAAAAATGAATCACCGTACTCAAGAAATATTGAAGAAAAAAAAAATCAAAATAATGTTTACCTTTATATTTCCAATTCTCTATTAAGTCATTTCATTATGGTTATGGACATTTCTCGTTCCTTCCAAGTCCGCCATAGTAAAAGTGATGACCCCATTTGTCATTAAATCTTCCTTGTACATTATAACAATTTGGTTGGTCTGCTATATATGTTGGATTTGATAGTGGAGTCAAGAAGTTTTTAGAACCTACAACTTGCATATTTCTAAAATATGAAGCTTTTCCATAACCCTCTTCAGCAAAATGTCCACTACCCATTTGGGTTGATGTGTAAGCCCCTGTTGACATTGTATTCACTATTTCTCCACCAAATTGAACCATAGTTGCATTATCTTTTAAGGTCGTGAACAAAGAGGATGGCCAGTATCCAATAGGGTTTCCAATTCCATATTCAAGCCACCAACTCCCATTCGTTGGATCCTACACAAAAAACATAGATAAGTGAACCTTATGTTAAAGAATTCGGATCGCCTGCTGTTGACAATCTCTAATATTCATGCAAGAAGAATATCAATGGTAGTTGGATCGAGATCGAACAATATAAACACTAAGCTCGATATTTTAGTTTCAATTACTTGTTGTGCAATATGGTTTGTTTGATATCGTGTAGTGTGATTGTCACTTTTTGTTTTGATAAAAAAAAAATAAATAAATGGTATTTGAAATTGAAGATATTAGCCAATTTGGTTATTGGAATAAAAAAAATCAAAATGTTTTTCAATTAAATGTTCTCAATCTCATTAGCTACTTCAGAACAATTTAGAGACTAATTAAGTTGATATTAATTATTAAAATTATTTATGTACGATTGATATTTTTGCAATTTAAAAACAGTTTTTTTCAACTTTAATAGAGTAAATTGATTTATCTTATCCCCACACACTTGAGGTGTTAAAATACTGAGTTCCAATATTCTCAATTTTGAAGGCATTATTGAAAAGATAAAAGTAATAAAAAGCTCCATTCTTGATAATACTATGGTAGCTATCGAAGTCATCAATCCACTACATGTAGACATAAACTAGAGGTGGTGATGTTTGTGTTGCACTAAAGCTCGACATCAGCAAGGCATACGATCAAAGAATTGGGATTATATAAAAGCACTAATGTTTAAGATGGGTTTTGATGAATTATGGATGGATATGTGTGTTGAATCTGTGGATTATTCTGTTTTAGTGAATAAAGAAGCGGTTAAAGCCATTATCCCCGGGGGCGACCTCAGGCAAGGAGATGCTATGTCGCCTTATTTGTTCATAATTTGTGTTGAGGGGTTATCTTCCTTAATTCGTGATGCAGAGGGGGGTCGTTACATGTACTTCAATTTGCAGAGCAGCTCCATGGGTTTCACAATTACTATTTTTGGACGACTGTTTTCTTTTCCTCAAAGTGGAGGCAGCTCAAGCTCAAATTATGAAGAATATTCTTGTTACTTATGAGGCTGTTTCGGGTCAGGCAATCAGTCTGCCTAAGTCATACATTTTATGTAGTCGTAATGTTGTCATTGATATGAAATATATTATTACTAATATTTTGGGAGTTCAAGTGGTGTTAGGTACTAGAAAATATTTGGATCTTCCTTCAATGGTGGGGCGTGATAGGAACATTACATTTTCTTATATTAAGGACCGTGTTTAGAAGAGAATCAATTCTTGGAATGTGAGTTCCTCTCTAAAACGTGATGTGTAGTAATGATCAAATATGTTCTTCTAGTTATTCTGTCCTATGTTATGAGCATTTTCCAATTACCAGCTTCATTAGTTACTAGCTACTATTGAGAGGATGATGAATTCGTTCTCGTGGGGTGTGGTTATAATAATAGAGGTATTTACTTGTTATTTTGGAACAATCTCTCGATGCACAATGGTCATGGAGGTATGTGCTTTAAAGAGTTCTCCTCCTTTAATTTGTCTATGCTTGGTAAACAAGGTTGGAATTTTATCACGGAACCACAATCACTTGTCTTTGGTATTTTTAAAGCTCTGTATTTCCCATCTTGTAGCTATCTTATGGCAACTTTAAGAAATGTTGGAACACTAGTTGATTCTAGTGGAAGTTGGATAGAAAAACACAAGGTAAGAACTAGTGTGTGTGACATAAAAATGTCCCACATTGGTGAGCCACACTAATTACCAAGTGTTTATATAAGGGTGGGGTAACCTCCAAGGGTGTGCCCTTGGGGTACCCAGTTTTGCGAACAGGTGAGCGCTTAGAAAAATATATATCACGTGCGACGACGACACTGCCGCTATCCGTACAGCCGGTTTGGCTTAGGCTTGGGTCAAAAAGAAATATATTTTTTATCACTTGAAAAATGATAAATTAATTAATTTAATCATTATCTGAAAGTGTCACACGCGTAATAAATATATTCGTTACGATCCGATCCAATCAAAAATGCGTATCCAGAAAGTTCCAGATATATCCAATAGAAAACAAAACGTGTTTTGCTTAAGGATTAAGCTGACTTAATCCTTAAGTCACTCCGTTTTTTGTTACGAACTCTCTCTATAAAAGGAGAGCTCACTCCACTCATTCATTACATCGAAATTCACATTTGATGATTCATGTACTTTTCCTCTCTTATCCCTCATTCGACTTATGTTGACGAGTCCTTCTTCTGCTTCTACTCCTTTCTGTCCCTTTCGATTTCGATACGAGTGATCTACGTACCATATAGAGTGGTTTTAATCGACGATTAAACCATATTTTTGAGATGTATATTCTCGAACAATTACATATTGTGAAGTATGTAATTGAACAATGAACTAAGCTGTTTTATCCTGGAGGCGGCGCAGTTGTTAGTTTATCTTGCACAAACTTGGGTAGTGGCGCGAAATGTCTTAAAGAGAGCGACTTGGTCGTGACTCAACCCGGTAATCTCTTCGGTGGTAGTTTCTGAATTTTAAATACAAAAACAACAATTTTAAGACGTTTTTGAAAAACACCATGAGTATCGACGAAATTACCGTTTGTGGAACAGCTGACGATTTCAACAAACCATTTAAGTTTCACGGCAGTCACTTCAAGTGTTGGCAAACTAAGATGCTGTTTTTTCTAAATACGAAAAAGGTTGTCCACGTCTTGAAGGAGGACATACCTGTGATACCAGTGACTTCGATTCCTATGGCATCGAATAGTAACAGTAAGACATCCATGGATACAAATATTTGTGATCCTACTAGAAAGGCTGAGTTGGAAAAGCTTACTGTTAAACATGCTGAAAAGGGGAAACAAGCCAATATAGATATTCACCTCTGGAAAGAAAATGATTATTTATGCAAATATTTCATTTTGAATAGTCTCGCGGATCATCTGTATGATCTTTACGTTATCCACGATACTACTAAGAATGTTTTGAATTCTTTTCAGAACAAATATAATACTAAAGAGGCTGGATCGAAAAAGTTTGTTGTGAGCCGGTACCTGAACTATAAGATGACCGATGATAAATCTGTCGAAGAACAATCTCAGGAGCTTCAAAATATAGCTCACAAGATCCTTGTTAAAGGGGTGCAGTTACCAAAACAATTTCAAATTGATGTTGTGATTTATAACCTGCACCCTGCTTGGAAGGACTTCAAGAATACTTTTAAGCATAAAACTAAGGAGTTTTGTCTTGAAAGTCTGATTACTCGACTTCGAATTGAAGAAGAGGCGAGGAAACAAGAACTGAATGAAGAGGTGTTTGATGTCTCGAACAACAACACTAAAAAGAAATTTGCATGTGTTGTTCTAAAGCCTAATGGCAAAAAATTTAAGAATCAGAACCGCCATGCCAATAAGAATTCCAATCGGAATAAGAATGGGAACCCACAAAAGGTCCCAAATTAGCAATAACCAAAGAATGACCCTGCTCAACCGTTCAATTGCTACAATTTTGGTCAACCAGATCATATGGCACGAAAGTGTAGGAATAGATCCAATAGACCGGCTCAGGCTCATTTGACATTAACTTCTGAGGAGCAGCCATACACCGCTATGATAACTAAAATCAATATGGTTGGTGGATGGACACTGGCGCCTCTCGCCATGTCTGCTTTGACTATGTTATGTTTAAGACATACACTGATGTTGAAGATCAGAAGGTGATGATGGGAGATTCTCACACCACTGAAGTTGCGGGAATCGGAGATGTGGAGCTGAAGTTCACCTCCGGGAAGACTCTGATTTTGAAGGATGTGATGCACACTCCAAGAATTAGGAAGAATCTAGTTTCTAGGTTTCTTTCAAATAAGGCTGGGTTTGAACATGTTATAGCAGCTGGTATGTACTCTATTACTAAGAATGGGGTTTTTGTTGGGAAAGGGTACGCCACTGATGGCATGTTTAAATTGAATATTATGAATAAAATTTCTTCTTCTGCTTATATGTTGTGTGATTTTAATATTTGGCATGCATGACTCTGTCACGTTAACAAACGAATCATTTCTAATATGAGTGGTCTAAGACTAATTCCAAAATTAATAACTAATGACTTTGAAAAGTGCCAACTTTGTAGTCAAACAAAAATAACAAAAGAATCGCATAAATACATTCTGACATATGCGAACTTGATGGTAACTTGACTAGAAACGGACAAAGATATTTTATCACCTTTATTGATGACTGCTCTAACTACACTTATGTGTATCTAATGAAACATAAAAGTGATGCACTTGATATGTTTAAAATATTTGTAAAGGAAATTGAAAATCAATTCAATAAAAGAATCAAGTGTTATCATAGTGATAGAGACACCAAATATTTATCACACACGACCAATGAGTATTATAAGGAGCTTGGAATAATTCATGAAACAACTACCTTATTCTCCTGAAATGAACGGTAAAATAGAAGAAAAAAAAATAGAACCTTTACCGAATTAGTAGTTTCCCTCATGCTTAATTCTGGTGTAGCGCCTCAATGGTGGGGGAAAAATTTTATTGACTATTAGCTACGTGCTAAACAGAGTACCTAAAACTAAGAACAAAGTTTCTCCATATGAAATTTTGAAGAAAAGACAACCAAATTTGTCTAATTTTTGAACATGGGGCTTTTTAGCCTATGTTAGGATTCCCAACCCAAAAAAAGTCAAACTAGCCGACAGAGCCTATGAATGTGTATTCATTGGGTATGCCTTAAACAGTAAAGCATATAGGTTTTATGACCTAAAAGCTAAAGTGATCATAGAGTCAAATGACGACGATTTTTATGAAACAAAATTTCCCTTTCTATCAAGAGATAGTGGGGGCGCAAATATGAACAATACACCTGATCACACTCCAGTGATAAGAGATAGTGATGAAAATATCCAACCAGATGTTATAGAACTTCGAAGAAGTAAGAGAGCAAGAACTTCTAAAGAGTATGGAGCTGAATATGTGGTCAATACATTAGAAGAGGATCCATCAAATCTCAAGGAAGCTTTGTCTTCCTTGGATGCTGACTTATGGCAAGAAGCCATAAATGATGAAATGGAATCTCTACAGTCTAACGAAACCTGGAACTTGGTTAAACTACCTCCATGCTGCAAACCAATATGTTGTAAATGGGTTTTCAAAAAGAAACTAAAACCTAATGGAACTGTTGATAAATACAAGTCTCGCCTTGTAGCCAAAGGTTTCAGACAAAGATAAAATATAGACCTGACATTGCCTATGTCGTAGGACTCTTATGTAGATTTACAAATAGGCCAAGCAAGGAGCATTGGCATGCGATTGAGAGAGTCATGAGATACCTGAAAGGGACTATGACATTAGGACTGCATTATCAAAGATATCCTGTTGTACTTGAAGGGTACATTAATGCAGATTGGAACACCTTGTCAGATGATTCCAAAGCGACCAGTGGCTATATATTTAGCATAGATGGAGGAGTTGTTTCATATTCCATTCTGGCTCAGTCCACAATGGAATATGAGATGATAGCACTAGCTACTGCTAGTGAAGAAGAAAGTTGGCTAAGATCCTTGCTAGCTGAGATCCATTTATGGGAGAAACCGTTACCGACTGTGTTAATTCATTGCGATAGTACCGTGGCTATTGCAAAGATCAAGAATCGTTATTATAATGGAAAGAGACGACATATACGGCAAAAACACATCACGATTAGAGAATGTATCTCTAGTGGAGCGGTTAGAGTTGATTTTGTACGTACTAATGAAAACGTAGTCAACCCTTTCACGAAAGGACTAAATAGAGAGAAATTCCGAGAAACATCCAGTAGGATGGGACTAATTCCTATAGCTCACTGAGTGACGGTAACCCGTACTACATGATTGGAGACCCCAATACTTAGGTTCAATAGTTAATAATAAGTCATGAAGTGATATAACATGTTATAAGAAAAAGGATATAGAAAGTGTGATCCTGTAGCAAAAGAAGAATGAGATAATAGCAACTCATAATGAGATTTATACTCTATGTTGAGTGGGGTACATAGCTACAGGAGTACGTTTGATAAACTCACCGATACGAATGTGGAACTACGGCCGGTCCTATGCAATTTTGAGGCTGAATTCCTATAGCATTTGTTAAAACCGGGATAGACGTGCAAGGCCATAAACGCACAGGCTTTTAGAATACACCTTAGAAAAGGTTTGTGTGTGGATTCTATGTCTGAGATAGACTTCAATGTTGTAAGCAACTCTTGTTAAATCAGAATACCATCCACTATGCAAAGGTTCAAGTTGTAGGCGACACCTTTGTTTACTAGCAAATCTTATGAAAACGTTTTACGTTATTTCTTGAGTCCACTTTAAAGTCAAGACGGGGAATGTTGGAACACTAGTTGATTCTAGTGGAAGTTGGATAGAAAAACACAAAGGTAAGAACTAGTGTGTGAAACTTAAAAATGTCCCACATTGGTGAGCCACAATAACTAGCAAGTGTTTATATAAGGGTGGGGTGACCTCCAAGGGGGTGACCTTTTGGTTTCCACTTTTGCGAACGGGTGAGTGCTTAGAAAAATTTATATATCATGCGTGCAACGACACCGCCGCCGCCGTCTGTCCGACCGATCGGCCAGGTCGGGCTTGGGTCGAAAAGATATATATTTTTTATCACTTGAAAAATGATAAAAATAATTAATTTAATCATTATCCAAAAGCTTCACACGTGTAACAAATAAATTCGTTACAATCCGATCTGATCCAAAACGTGTATCCAGAAAGTTTCGGATATATCCAACAGAAAACAAAACGCGTTTTGCTTAAGGATTAAGACGACTTAATCCTTAAGTCACTCTGTTTTTTGTTACGAACTATCCCTATAAAAGGAAAGCTCGCCCCAATCATTCAGTACACTGAAATTGACAGTTGATGATTCATGTCCTTTTCCTCTCTTCTCCCTTCTTCGACTTGTGTTGACGAGTCCTTCTTCTGCTTCTACTCCTTTATGTCCCTTTCAGTTTCGATACGACCGGTCTATGTACCATATAGAGTGGTTTTAATTGACGATTAAACATATTTTTGAGGTGTATATTCTCAAGCAATTACATACTATGTAGTACGTAATTGAACAGTGAACTGGGTTGTTTTACCCTGGAGGCGACACGGTTGTTAGTCTACCTTGCACAAACTTGGGTAGTACCACGAAACAACTTAAAGAGAGCGATCTGGTCGTGACTCAACCGGTAATCTCTTCGGTGGTAGTCTTTGAATTTTAAATACGAAAAAATAGTAAACTACCCGAGTTATGATTGGCGAAGCATATTACACGCAAGATTTATTGTCATGGATAGCTCTTGTTGGTGTATTGGTTCGGGGGAAACCATCCCTATTTTGGATACGTCGTGGCTCAAGGATTGTAGGTCTATCGACGGTATTATACATGGGGCACACTATGTTCAGAACTTCACAGTGGCACCATTAATTGACCTTAAAACTAAAAGCTAGAACTCGCCTTTGGTCTAGCAAGTGTTTAGTAGTGCCATTGATATTCTTAACACTCTGTTGGTTGCTCATCAGGTACAACATGATCGTTTTATTTGGAAGGCAGAGAAGGATATTATGTATTCCATCAAGAGCGCTTAACGTCTTTGTGTGCAGGAACTTGTAGATATTTTACATTTGTAGCAACTGGGTTTTTGGTAGGGGTATATGGAAGTTGAAGGTGCCACCAAAAATTAAAAATCTTATTTGGTGAATGTGTCGCAACTGCCTTCCTTCGCCCGCCCGCTTGCAAGATAAAGGTGTTCAATGCCCTCTCTCTTGTGTTGATCAGCCGCGAGCATCTGAGCATCCTTTTGAGGAGCTTTCTCATGTTTTTTCTCATGCTTGTTAACTGTGCAGGTATGGCGTCTAGTTAGGCTTTGGAACTTTTTTTTTCAAGCTTTCACTAATAGTGCTTCGACCACAGATGTTATATACTCCTTGCTTCAAAAACTTTTGCACCGGAATTGCGGCATCAGATGGTTACTATTATTATGAGCATTTAGAAGCACTGCAATTTAAAACTCTGGCAGAATGAAAATGAGGTTTGTGCTCAAGTGGTACATCGAGCGCATAAGTTTATGGATGACTGAACTGCCACCACTATCGTTACTGATCATTCACTACAGCAACTGGGCTCTCCTCCCACTGTAGCTTCTAATTCGAATCCTTCTACGACTAGATGGCAAAAACTGCAATCCGGGAGACTCAAATGCAACATTGATGTTGCTATTAACCCAGCTTTAAATAGAACCGGTATCGGTATACGTGTGCGTGATGATGATGGGGCTTATGCCTTAGCAAAAACTTTGTGCTTTACACCTATGACCTTTGTTGATGTTGGGTAGGTTCTTGTCCTGTTTCATGCACTCCAGTGGTTGCAAGATATGTGAATGGATGGTGTCAATTCTATGGGGGATTTGCAGACGACAGTTGATACTTTCAACTCCGTACGCACCAATGTTACGGAATTTGGTCACATTATTACGGCATGTTGGCCTTTGTTCTCCTCTCATTTTTCAAACTCTAGGGTGGAGTTTACTCGGCGACAGACGAATATGGTAGCACACTCTCTTGCACGTGAAGCCACATCAATAGGTAGTCCCATTATTTATTTATAAATACCCCAATTTTTTTGATGGGTTTAACACTTCCCCATACAACTTTATAATGCACATTATTTTTTACCACTAACAAGCGCCGCCACCGTTTTTCTCACCATTTGTTGATTCATGTTTTATGTGTTCAATTTCTTTTCCTTCAATTGATTATATTTCCTTTAATTGTCAATTGGTGGTTGTGTATATTGGACTACGTTGATCCAATTTCTAATTGTGCTTCCTCGTGAAAAAACAACGACACAAATTGGCAATTGATCACATGGAGGTATTTCATCATTGATACTACGCGGTTCTCAACAAGCATCCATTTATCCTAAATAGAATCGGTCTGGTCTAGTGAATTACAGTCAGGCCCTTGGTGGCATACATGTGCCCCTGGTCGTGTGTGTCCGACACCGCTCCTTCAGCAGTTGTACTACCAGTTCCTTTAGCAATTGTGCAACCACTTTTAGTAACAGATAAGTCATTTGCAACAACCTTAGCGGGTCAGAAGGTTATTGATGACAGACTTCTCCCTACTCCATGCAGTAAGGGAGATGCTTTGAGCATCGGAATCTGCCAGGACGAGTACCATAGGGGAGTAGAAGAATGCGTTAAGGGCTCGATTGACTCTTAACAAGGGGGATAAGCCGTATTCTGTACGTGAATTGAGTACCAAAATAGGAAATCTTTGGAAAACATCGGCGGGCTGGAAAATGGTGCCTCTCGGCAAAGGATACTATGACTTTCACTTTGACTCGGTGGATGATCTACGGAAAATATGGGTTGTAGGCACAGTCAACCTCAAGCTGGGTTTGTTAAGATTATCGTAGTGGACCAAAGATTTCAAATAGCTTTCTCAGAAACAGACACATGTATTGCTTTGGATTCGCTTGGTTGATTTCCCGCGGGAGTATTGGCGGGAGAGAACTTTGAAGGAAATCACAAGCGTGGTTGGTACCCCCATTGACATTGATGGGCCGACACGAAACCGCACCTTTGGTCACTATGCAAGAATTTTAGTGGACATCGATCTTTCAAAGAGAGCATGTGATGAAATTCTTGTTGAGAGAGATGGCTTCGCTTTCAAAGTGGAGGTTCAATATGAGAGGAAACCGTTGTTTTGTCATCACTGTTATGCTATTGGGCACAATGTCTCCACTTGTCGTTGGTTACATCCGCAACCACCAAAAGACAAGAATGGTCGAGGGAAACAAATTATTATTGCAGAGGCAACACCCCCTAAACCATCTCGGCAGAACAATGATGTGGGTGCTTCCACTTCGGCCAATGAAAGCACTTGGACTTAGGTACCGGTTCCGGTTGCTTCAACAATTACTACCACTCAGAGGATACCAGTTTCTGACACTCCTACATCATTGGTTTCGATTTCACTGGCCATTCTGGTTTCTATTTCTGCCCCTGCATTGACTTCTAATTCATAGTTGGGGCCGGTTTCTATTGTTTCTTCAACAGTGGCTACCTCTCAGAGGGACGTCCCTGTGTCCAGGTCGTCTTTGTCGTCAAGCTCTTTCAACTTTCCTTTATACAATGTGTTTGACTGAATTTCTCTTGAGGAGTTGCCACGTGTTATACCAGTATTAGAGGTTGTTTCCCCTGTTGTGCACGATGACGTGCATTCTGAGAAAGCGGAGCGGTTACATCAGACATCGTGGGAGGAGTTGGAGATCCCCACGGTGGTTGATGTTACTGTTATGCTTTCTGATGATGTGGAACACAATCATTCGCGCCCACGGGAGCTGGTGGAGAGTCCCAGGGGTTCCCATGAGCGTGTACCACATTCGTCCCCTATTGAGCACAATGAGGTGCATGAGGTGTCTGTAGAATCGGTTCAGGTTCAGACAGATATTGTTGTTGAGCACGTTGATGTGCATTCTAGGTCATGTCATTCTTTGGTGTCACCTGTGGTTGTAGAGCGGTCCCTTCCTGAAAATACTAGCATGCCCACGTCAATTCAAGAGGAGAAAGTGGTTACCGATTTACAACAACAAGAAGTTCATCCCAGCAAGAATATTCAGGCCGGTTTAGAATTATGGGAAAGATTTCGTCAATATGATGAAAGATCAGCTGTTGAAGACTTCACGTCGGTCCTAACAAGGAAGCAGAAACAGAGAATTAAATTACAACAAGTCTTGCCGAAGAAGCCTACTAAAACCCGTGCTCGGGGTGCTTCTCATCCGACAGATAAATGAATGCAAACATGGGACACACCATGCAAGGTTCGGTTTGGCTTGCATCACTTCTAGATGAGTTGAAAGTTGATTTCTTTCGGGATAGATGTGGTTTACCTAACTACAAATTTCCTTAATCTGTTTTTTGGTTGTTCCTGTCTTCTACTTTTTATTTCCTTTCTGTTTTCTTTTGAGGGTTTTGGCCTAGTCCCCCCTCCATTATATTTTTTTCCCTTTTTTTAATAAAATTTCTTGAGTTTGGTGGCATAGGATGGAGGTTTCTCGGGGTGCCAACCTAGTTGGGATTTTGATGTTACCTCTTGATGTCTGTCCTCTCTCCTTGCTTATAGAAAAAAAATGAAATGCTATAAAGTAATAAAAAGCAAGATGAACATGGAGATATCTACCAAATTATATGCAGAAAATTACCTTAAAGATGAATAAGGTAATTTCATATTGTCCTCCATTATATGTAGAAATTGGAGAAATTGCAGTTCCAATTGCAAATTTATTGTTAGTTTGAACAAAGCCTGGGCATAGTAAATCGTAGCATCCGGTTTGGTTATATCCATCAGCCTGCAATTATTACTATTGTCAATTTTTTCCATAATTGTTAAAGAATATATTACACTTGAAACAAATATAAATTACTTACAGTCCAAAAGGTAAACAGTCTAGGGCGATTGTCCCCGTAGCGACCCGCGCTCACCTGGATAAAAATTACTTGATGTTAGTTTTACTGCCCAAAATACAAAATTAAGTAATTGTCTCTCGTACAATCTCCTTTTTTTCAACAAATAAAAATGAGATATATTATCACAAAAGAGAGTTTTACTCTAGAACAAGGTGTGTAAAGAAGAATAGAGCTAAATACAGCAAAGTATCCTGAATATTTACAAAAACGACAGTCAATCAATGCCTAAACAGATTAAAGAGAATAATGAAAGTACGAAAGTAACATGCCTGCCAACCAACTTCAATGGTATTGAGATCTTTCCCAGAACCAGAGACGATCCATATTTGAGCCAAGCTGAATTCATCTAGGCTTTCAACATGGGGGGCCCACACGTTTATCATAGCCTGTGCTCCATAGTATATATCCCCTCTCACAAACCCAACTGAATGCTATGCGGTGTGGAGCAATTTGTTATCATTGGTTAGCATATAAATAAATGAAATCAAAATTTAGACCATACTTTTTTGTACAATGCGTAAGGAGACTAATGTGAAATACAAAAAAGAAAATAAAAATATATTTAGAATATCTCTGGTAATATGTATGAATTTTACTTTGGAATATAATGAAACCAAAAGTGAAGAATTGAGAGACAATTCTCGTTGAAAAAAATGAGAAAAATTGAAAAAGAAAAATTTGAGAGACAAAATATATAAGTTTCTATGATTGCATACCAGATGTCCATTTTGAGTTGTGTCCGTTCTAAATCCGTTTGCCTTTTTTCCAAAGCTATCAATAGATCCAGCTCTTGAGATGTCTTCTTCTGTTGTTCTTCTAATTGGAATTGTTTCTTTTGGACAGGATTCATTAGATAAATTCCACAATTGAAAGTCGTCATTCAAAATGTCCATTTGATTATTGCCTCTTGGTCTTTTTGGAGGATCCTATATATAAATTGCATGAAAATTTATCAATTGAAAGTTGTAATATAATAGCTTAATTGCATAAAAAATATATAAGTTGTCCTTAATTTAATTAACCAAAAATACCAAGGGTTTTTGTCCTTTCAATAGAGAATGATCAAAGGCCGGTTGTTTATGAGACAGAACACAATCTATAATATCACCATCAGAACTCTGCAAAAATGAACACAAATTACATAAACACAACACTTCTGTTAGCGTCAATTTAATTAATTGTGCGTTTGGATAGAATTCTCTTCACTTAATTATTATTTTTTATATAATAATTTATTATTTAAAGTTGTGTCATATTTATGAGCTTCAAATGTTTTTAAATAATATGGATGAAAATTGAAGATTTGGAAAAGTTGAGGGACCAATTTACAAGTTCTTATAAAATATAGGTATGAATTTACAAAGTTTTGGATAATATTAATATTGATGATGTTGTAATAGACATTTGAAGATGTTGTAATGCAACACAGAGTACCAGAACATTATTGGAACACCATATTGAAGCTCAAACTCCCTCCAAAAGTGAATAATTTTCTTTGGCATGTTTGTAAAAACTTTTTACCAACTCGCATGTGGCTGCATGGCCGAGGAATAACTTGCCCCACCGTTTGTGCAGTTTGTGCTTATGACGATGAAGACACCAACCATTTATTCTTTGAACTTACCAAGAGCATTAGATGCTGGCAGCATGTTGGTCTCTTGCATATTATTCAACAGGTCTGGCTTTCTATTTCCTCTTGTTCCACAAATATATTTGCTATTTTTCAGAATCTCGATGCTCAACAAAAATAGATGTTTGGGGTAACTTTATGGAGTACATGGGAACATAGAAATAATAAGGTCTGGAATGACGTTGTTGAAACAATTCAACAAATATGTGACCGAGCTGAAGCTTTTTTGAGCAGTTGGTGGAACGCACAAGCTCGAGTAACATTATGCACGATGAGTTAGTAAAAAGGATGAAACCAAGTGCATGTAGATTTAAATGCAACGTAGATGCCTCATTTTTCCAATTCCCTCAACAAAATAGCATATATGGTGGTAGTGATGGTGTCTCAGAGTTCAGGGCAATGCCAATGATAAAATGTCGTAGACACCTTTTGGTCACCGATTTAGCGAACTCAAAAGTGAAGTTCATCTAAAGTCAAGCAATTGGTGTTGCCCATAGTTTAACTAAGGAAGCACCATGTCGTGCTGGTTTCCATCTTTTTCTTAATATACTATCTTGTATTTCTTCTTTGATTAATAAAGAAAAATTATAGTTGTACACTTTGTATCTAGCGTTTTGGTTTAGTGTATTTTGGTATTGCAGCAACTTCTTTTGCATAAAAAAGTTCTCTATGAGTTTAGCTTCAACAAAATACCTAATTAAATGTCTTTATTTAAAAAACAATCAAACATTAATATTCAAAAAAGATAGTTTATATTGAAGAATTTGAATTATCATTTAAAATTAAATTATTTCATAAAATTTGCTCATCCAAACACACTACAATTAACCAAACACAAGCATATATCGATTAGACTCCAAGATTTAACTAAACTTAAAGGTTTATTTTAACATGCCTGGATTGTCTTAATGGCAGGCTTGTTGATAGACTGAAGATGATTTTTTATCGTCTTCTTCAACTTGTGAACTTCTTCCACCGATCGGAAAGTTTGATTGGCTAATTGGTCGCTACCTGTTTCAGAAGAATAAACATGGCACGCAAATGGAAAAAGGAGAAGAAAAAGTAAGAGAAATGAAATGATTGAGAAGTTAAAATCCATGCTGGTTTTGTGTGTGCCTTTCCACATTTATGTTGTCTTCCTGCATTAACAAAACAAATTTGCGTATTCTTAGATTTTGTTTTGTCCATGCATAAATAGAGAGAGAAAAAAACCAACACACCAAAACAGAAGAACCCGGGGACAAACAAAAACCCCAGAGAAACCCACTAAGACTCACGCACAATCACGGCCAACAAAATATGTATGTCATTAGTGTTACTACTTCAATTTTGAGTGTTGCTCGAAAACAATGAAGTCATCAATAAATATATTTAAATAGAGAAAAAAAATGGGAAAAAGACAAATAAAAAAATAAAAAAAACTTTAGTATTTAAAATCAAGTTTTGAGTTCGAGAATCAATTATGTACAAGGAAGATATTGGCAAACTGAAGTAATAATTACTAACCAAAAAACAAAAAACAACTAACCAAAAGTTGTTTTTGTTTAGTCACTACTAGTAGTTTTTTTTTCTTTGAATAAATTTTAAATCAAAGTTTCATGCAATGGATAAAAATATGGAGGATTGTTTTAATAGTCAAAATTTTTTTGCACCCTTAAAAAAAAAAATTATTGCTAAAACTCAAACTCAACTGTAACTGATGCCCTAATTTACAAACAGTATTACAAAACACCTGCACATAAAGGGGACCAATGAAACCGTAAAATTCATACAAAAGGCTCCAGCAATACAAACATAGCGTCACCACCTAATTACATCTATGGTTCAAATAATAATGATAGGAGCAATACGAGGGGAAAAAATACAAAAATGAAATAGTACAATCAACAAAAATAAACTGGTTTCATATGAAAGAAAATACAGATAGGGACCATTATGATTTTTAAGCAGGAATGAATGGTATGCTACCTTAAGAAATAAAGAAGAAGAAAAACTATAGAAGAGAGCATACAGTAACAATTTGTGAAGAAGAATAGGAAATTAAATAGGCTTTAATTTTGTATTGAATTAAAGCCTTGCATCCTTATCCATTGAACGTTCAACTATTAGAATAGGAAATGTTCTTAGTCAACTTTTGTATTGAATAACTTTTAGTAATATTTTTAATGTATACACATTTTGTATATACACACATTTCATATATGAATGAGGCAAGATAATTTTTCAATTATGGTATCAGTCTAGGTTTAGATCCCTAAACAACAACCTTTTATTTCTCCTTCTTTTAAAATTGCCATCGGCCCTAACCCTTCAAATCACCATGGCCGAAATCACAATCCTCCTCCCTCTCCTAAATCACAATCCTCTCCCATATCAACATCCAAATCTGCTATCCAAACCACAAACTCTCCCATTCATCATGCGCTCACTGTTTCTAACATCACAAACTTCATCAAAGTTGCCCTTGACATTGAGAAAATCCAATACAACACATGGTCTGAATTGTTCAAAATCCATGCCCAAGCATACGTTCTCGACCACATCATCCCCCCATCACTAACTGATTCCTCTTCTTCACCCTCAATCAAAGAAACCAATCCAGCCTTATGGAATCACCTAGATGCCATTGTTTTGCAATGAATTTATGGAACCATATCCACCGACCTACTTCATATCATTACTGAACGTGATTCCACCGCTCAACTTTCCTGTGATCGCCTTTTTAATATATATTTTTGTAACAAAAATTCAAGAGCTCTCTACCAAGAGCAAGAATTTTCAAGAGTTACCACTACCAATTCCACTTTCTTAGCCGCTCAAGAAGACAACAACTCGGGTCATTCACCTTCTCATCGTCCCAACCGCAACAATAACAAAAACAATGGAGGTCGTAGTGGCCGTGGCGGTTCTGGTCATAACCATGGTGGTCGCGGTCGTAGACGAGGTGGAGGTCGAGGTGGATGATCTCATCACCATCAACAAGGATCATGGCAGCAACCACAAGCACCGCAACATCAGTGGGCATATCCTCCTTACTAGTATCCTCCTTGAAATGCACATTGGCAGCAATGGGCCACTCCTCCTTGTCTTTGTCTACAATCTGCAATTGGCAAAGACCAGTAGTTCCAAATCGTCAGCCTGGTATTTTGGGAGCAAAAAACAACAAGCGCATGTTGCTGCAACTCAATCATCATATGCACCAACAGATATTCAAGACACTATGCACACTCTTTCTCTTTCTCCCCTTGACAAACAGTGGTACATGGACATTGGGGCCACATCTCACATGACAGCAAACAAAGGTAATCTTACGTCTTATTCCAATATTAGCAACAATATTACTGTCAGTAGTGGTCATAATATTCCTGTTATTGGTTGTGGTAATGCATTAATACAAAAGCATCAATATCCCTTAACCTTATGTCTTGCATGAACCCAAATTGATCAAAAATCTTGTTTATATGAGAAAAATTACCATTGACAATGAAGTTTCTGTTGAATTTAACCCGTTTGGTTTTTCTGTGAAGGATTTCCATACAGGAATGCCTTTAATGAGATGTAATAGCTCGGGGAATCTTCATCCTCTAACCACAAGACCATACCATCCAAGCTCAACACCATATACTTTTGCCATTTTATCCAATGAAATATGGCATAGTCATTTAGGACATCCAGGAGTATCTATTTTGAGTTATCTTCACCGAAACAATTCTATCTTATGTAATAAGTTTCGAAACAATTTCTTTTGTCAGTCTTGTCAACTTGGAAAACAAATAAAGTTACCATTTTATGAGTCTTTGTCATCTACCTTATTACCTTTTGATATTGTGCACAGTGATATATGAACATCACCAACTCTTAGTTCCGGTGGTCATCGCTATTATATTTTATTTCTTGATTATTTTATGGGATTTTTGTGGACCTTTCGTTTAGCAAATAAATCACAAGCTCACTCAACTTTTCACCAATTTCGTAATCACATTAAAACACAATTTGAAAAGGATATTAAATGTTTTCAATGTGATAACGGAAAGGATTATGACAACTCTCTTTTTCATAAATTTTGTAAGCAAAATTGAATGATATTCTGATTTTCATGTCCTCACACATCACCTCAAAATGGAAAAGCTGAGCGAAAAATTCGTACTATCAATAATATCATTCGAACTCTCCTTGCTCGTGCGCCAATGCCACCTTCTTTATGGCATCATGCACTTCAATGGCTACTTATCTCTTAAACATCCTACCAACAAGAAACTAGCTCTTCAAACACCAACCACAATTCTTTACCGAAAATCTCCATCCTACTCTCATCTTAAAGTCTTTGGTTGTCTAGGTTTTCCCCTTAACCCTTCCACTACAAGAAAAAATATTCAAGAAAGATCAACACCATGTGTATTTTTAGGATATCCATCCAATCATAGAGGTTACAAATGTTTTGAGTTTTCAATTCGTAAAATCATCATTTCTACTCACAGCATAGGCTATTTCTGGTCTAGAGTATGTTAAGTACAAAAGTCTACCAATCAGTCTTCTCTATGAGGTTGATTCAGATAGAGGTTCTCCAGATGTCTTGTGTAATTGAAGTTGCAGCTGCATAGGAGTAGGACAAGGCTTTGAGCTTAAGAGACCAGCATCTTGTAACAAATCTAGAGTATACTTTCTCTGACACAAAGTTATTCCAGTTTATCATCATGCAACTTCAAACCCTAGAAAGTATTTTAGAACTCCTGGATCTTTGATACTGAATTTCTTGCCCAATAAGGTCTTTATTTGTTGGATCTCTGTAGTATCAGTCCCCCCTCCCGCCCCCCCAAGACCAAATCATCTACATACACCAAAATGACTGTGAAACCATTGATAGATTTCTTAGTAAAAAGAGAGTAATCTGCTTTGGATTGTGTATAGTCTGAAGAAATCAATGTTTCAGTGAGTTTGGTGTTCCATTGTTTGCTTTCCTGTTTCAATCCATATAAAGATCTTTGCAGCTTACAAACATGATTAGGAGCAGATAGAATAAGACCAGGAGGTGGTTGCATGTACACTTCTTCATTGAGGTCACCATGAAGAAATGCAGTATTAACATCTAGTTGGTAAAGAGACCAATTTTGAGAAGCAACAATGGAGATGAGAACTCTAATGGTTGTCATCTTTACCACTGGACTGAATGTGTCCATATAATCAATACCTTTAGTCTGTGTGAAACCTTTTGCAACAAGTCTGGCCTTATATCTCTCAATGGTGTCATTAGCATGAAGCTTAAGTTTGAAAATCCATTTGCAACCAATAGCTTTCTTATGAGCAGGCAGTGAAGTTAATTTCCATGTATTGTTCTTGTTCAATGCCTCTAACTCCACTTTGACAGCATTTTTCCAATTTTTTAAACACATTGCATCATCATAATTTGTAGGTTCAAGGCTAGATGATAGAGATAAAGCAAAGTGTTTGTGTGCAGAAGAGAGATGTTGATAAGACAAACACGAAGATAAAGGGTACTTACAAGATTCAGCAGATGATGATGAAGCAGGAAGAAAGGGAGGATGGATTGTATTGCTGAGCAAATTACAATGATATGCTTCTAGATATGCACGTGGTTTAAGAACTCTAGAATACTTTCTGATGATGGGAGTAGGATTTATTGGTGGATCATTATGTGATGAATGCATTGTGGAGTCAGAAGAATGAGTAGAATGAGATGCAGTTGACTCAGATGAATTCATATGGTTAAAAGAAGAAGATGAATTATTATTGGGATCATGTAATAATGGTGGTGAGGATGGATAATGAATGTATGATGAATTATTTGAGGATGCATGATGTGGGATTGAGTGATGTGGAGTATGATTATGAGCAGGAATAATGTCATCAAATAAAGACTATGCAGAAAGAGAATATGCAGGTTTAGATGCATTATCATATGACACAGTTGATTGATATGGGAAAAACATGCTCAAAAAATATAACATCTCTAGAGATGAAAATTTCTTTAGTGAGTAAATCAAACAGGATATGACCCTTAACACCTTTCTTGTACCCTAAGTAAACGCGTTTTCTTGCCCTAGAATCTAATTTATGTCAATTAGCCTAAAGAGTAGAAGCAAAGCATAAGGATCCAAACACCTTAAGGGAACTGATATCAGGTAAACAGTCATAGACAATTTGAAAAGGACACTTTTGAGATAAAAAAAAGGTGTTGGTAATCTATTGATAATGTGCACAGCATGACCAATAGCATGAGCCCAAAATGTTTTTGGCAAATTTGCTTGAAATAAAAGAGATCTAGCAACACCAAGTATGTGTTGATGTTTTCTTTCCACTATGCCATTTTGTTAGGGGGTGTTGACACAAGAAGTTTAGTGTAATATGCTTGTGGCATTGTAAAAATCTTTTAATAAAAATTCCCGACCATTATCACTTCTGATGGTTTTTATTTTTGAATTAAACTGAGTTTGAACAAGATTAACAAAGGATTTTATGATGGAAGCAGCTTCAGACTTGAGTTTCATTAGAGAAACCCAAGTGAATCTACTTTTGTCATCAACAATGGTAAGAAAGTATTTGAAACCAGACATTGAGGTAATAGCTAAAGGGCCCCAAAAATCCATATGGATTAAATCAAAAACTTTGCTAGATTTATGAGAGCTTAAAGAAAAAGGAAGCCTTTTTTGTTTGGCATAAAAGCAGACATCACAAGGATCAGAAGAATTATCAATTGAAACACAAGGAAAATTTTTCTTTATTTCAATCAACTTGTCATGTGAAGCATGACCAAAATGCATATGCCACAGTGTACATTCTTTATTCAAATTCATAGTTTTGGCATTATTAATACAATGAAGATTAGGAGTATGCACTATACAAGCTAATGGTGTCTTAAGAAAATACAATCCATCTTGCAACTCAGCTGCACCAATCATCTTCTGAGAATGCTTGGCCTGTATCAAACACCTTGTATCATCGAAAAGGAATGTGCAATGTATATTTCTGGTCAGTTTAGGAATAGATACGAGATTGAAAGAGAATTGTGGGAAATATAGCACATCAGTGAGATAAAAATCAGAAGTAAAAACTATTGTGCCTATCAAATTTGTAGAAACAATAGAACCATTAGGTAGTTTGATATTTATGGGTGCAACTCTCTTCATGCATTGAAAAAATTTTAAAGAGTGACATACATGATTTGTGGCTCCTTAATCAAGAATGAAAGCATCAGGTTTTGGTGGAATAAGGATTGTGCATATAATACTTGTGCCTAATGCAGAAGTGGTATTGATATGATTCAAACTATGAGGATGCAAAGTCCTTGAATTTTGTAAAAGTGCTAACAAAGCTTTGTGTTGCTCAAAAGTAAGAGAGAATTTTTCAGCTGTAGAATCATTTTGGTCTTCCTCAAAATTTGTAGAAATCTGATCTTCTTCATTTCCACTAACATTTGTACAGTTGTTGATGATATTTTCTTGTTGATAATGAAGAGGGAAGCCATACTTCTTGAAACAAGTATCCACTATCTGGTTTGATTTTCCACAAAAGGAACAAACCTTAATGCCTTTACCTCTACCATATGAGGATCTTCCTCCCCTATCACTCCTACCATGAGAAGCATTCATATTTCCTCTACCATATGAGGAATTCTCAGAGAAAGAGTTATTGGAAATAGCTAACAGCTTTGATTCATCTAATGGTACAATTACTTGTCTTTCTTGCTGAACAAGCAACGAGTAAACCTTGCCAATACTGGGAAGAGGATCTCTCAACATAATCTAAGACCTAACAGCTGAGAATTGTTCACTTAAGCCTTTGAGAAAATGTATAACCTGATCAGAGTCTCTGTACTCACGCATCTTTGCAAGAGCTTTGCAATCATTCACACAATTACTAGTAGGAATAGGTCTGAAATTATCTAGTTCTTGCCAGAGTTTCTTCATTTTAGTGTAATAAGAGGAGATGGAATTTTCACCTTGTTTCAGAGTATAGATTTCCTCTTGAAGATCTAAGATACGAAAAAATATCACCTTTATAAAACCTTTCTTTGAGTTCATTCCATATTTCCAATGTAGTGTTCATCCATAAGATGCTCTGAGAAATTTCAGATTCAACTAAATTGCTTAACCAAGACATTATCATCGTGTTGCAACGATCCCAAGCTATTGAATCATGATCATCATCACACGATCGTGGAAGCGCAACATTGATGAAATGCAATTTGTGCTTAGATCGTAAAGCAACTTGCATGGAACGTGACCAAGAATGATAATTGTTTCCAGAAAGAAAGGGAGTAACAAGAACGACACCTGGGTTTTCGTTTGGATGCATGAAATTTGGACTCAACGTATCAGTTTGATAACCCTTATTCTTGGGTGTGGGAAGAGCGTAACCGCCATGAACGCTATCTGAAGAGCTTGCACCAGACATAGTGATTTAAGAAGAAAATGAAGAAACGTAATGAATGGTGAAGAAAAAACAGAGATGAAAGAACGCGTTAGAATCAAATGTGATTCTAACCGAAAATAAAGAAAGAAAAAGGAGAAGATCCACAAAATAGGATCAAACAAGAAATTGTGAGAAAAATTTAGAGGAAACACAATGGAAGAAGAAGAAAAATGGAGTTGACATACGGTATTGCTCTGATAATCACAAACTCCGTGAAAGTGTAAAACAAGCTTGCAATGTGCAAGAGGAAGAAGAAATAACAAAAAGGAGACTCTTTTATTTCTCACATAAAATCTGAATGTACAATATGATAGCGCATATGTATATATAGAGTACTCTAATATGCTAACTCAACTATGGTTACTTAACTCTTAAGCAACTAACTAATAACTAACTATTACAACTGTAATGATTAAGCTACTAATTAGTTACACAATGAAACTTGCTGCACAAGTAATAGTAACCATCTTATTCTTCATTGTCTTTAACACTTGCAAAGTTAATGAATTTGGATTGCCAAAGATCCCAGATATTCACATTGTCAGCTTATCGATGGTTGTCTGATCTTGAATCAAAGTGTCGGATGCGCTTACATGCATGTAATTTGACTCATGCAATCCAATTTCAGAGTTAAATGTTACTCATAAATAAGCAAAATCATTAATCGAAAACATGATAAGATATTTCAAGGTGCATTTGCTTGGAATTTAGCTAGGAATTGTTCTTCAAAATGCCATTTCAGTTGATCATCATCTTCCAACAACTCCCTGCGAGAACTAAGCACCTGGAAATTGATTGCCACATTGTTAGAGAGAAACTGCACGCTGGTCTCTTTAAGTTACTCCTCGTTACCTCTAAAGATCAAGTAGTTGATTTCTTCACTAAATCCTTGTTTCCTCAACCATTCAATTTTTTACTATCTAAGTTGGGGATGTTAGAATCTACCAGCCTCCTACTTGTGGCAGGATATTGTACAGTGAAATAGAAAAGGAAGAAAAGCTCACTAATACCTTGTAGTAGAAGTTAGTTATTTTGAGTTCATATTAGTGTAGTGCACTTAACTCTATTAGTGTAGAACAACTTAGTTTTGAGAGGAACCATCGCAAATGTATATATATCTCATGTACTCTTATGATTGATCTAATGAGAAATTTCACCATTTCATTCTATTCTTAATAATATTTGAACACATCTTATTTGTCAACATTCGTTAACACCTTTTTTTTTCGTTATCTATATTTTCCTACCACATCATTTACCTATTATATGTATCACACTATTCTCTCTGTTTCTTTCTTTCTTTCTTAAGGTGTAAATAATGGTTGTTCATAATTTTTTTGTTTTATGTTCATGTGTTTTGAAACTTACAAAATAGTGTAGCAACATAATATTATTAGATGTATATGGAGTATTTTCACACCCGTCGAGCAAATAAATTAAATACATAATTCAATAAACTCAAAATGAATTTCTTATTACTTTTTTGAGGGATGAATTTCTTATTATTATCTACAATTTCCAATTTTTAAAGATAATACCATGTATTGTGATCACAAGCTGCCCTAATTTGATAAATACGTTTTCGTTTGCACCATTATACATGCTAAAACAATCACACATCAAATTAATTAGGATAATGAAACCTAATAAAGTGAATTATTACAATTTTTTGGGCAGATATAAAGTTAATTTCTTATAAGCAAACTGACACTTGTCAACAAAATATTCAAAATAAGTTTATAAAAAATATATTGACTAATTAACCAAATATGTCTGGTATATATTAATTATTATACCCAAAAGAAGAATATTAAATGTTCGTAAATAGAAAAATATTATATATTATATAGCAATGACCTTTACCCTTGGACTTGGTGTTTCGTAGTTGTAATTTGTACATTTTTTACGTGCAATTATAAAGTCTAACCCATCAAACTGAAAAAGACTATAATAATTGGAGTCTAATGGCACCGCTAGGGTTATCGTAGCCGTTGCGGCGGATTGATCTTGTTCTCAATTCATTCACGTTAAGGTCACGTGAATGTTGTTGATATTGTGCTTCTGAATTCCAATCAATTTTATTGCCATTCACGTAATTGATTAGTGCATGCTAATTCAATTTCTTTGTTACGTGAAAGCTTCCTCCACCGTCAATTCAATTAGCTTTCTTTTGGATCAGCTTTCAATTTCGACCATCTTTTTTCACGATCTCAGCTGCCATGTTTGACTGGCAGGTAGAGTTGTTATTGCCGACAACTGCACCCTCCAAAGCTGCGCCATCTCTCATGGCACTGCCCTCCACAACGGCGGTTCCAGCACCACAACCACCGCCACAGTCCTTTGCACAAGCACTTGTTGCATCGCACGGCAAAGCTACCAACGACAATCTGCCACAACCTACAATCCGTGGTGAGACTCTCTCTATTCGTATTACTCAGCCAATTTATGAACAGGGGGTCAATGTGTGTAAGAGAAACCTTCGTGGAAGGTTGGTTCTAAACAAAGGAAATAAACCCTATGCGTCGAAGGAAATTGAAGACAAGCTTCAGAAACAATGGAAGACTGCTGCACCTTGGACGTTGCTATCTTTAGGTAGGGGCTTTTATGAATTCTTTTTTGCCACTGAATCTGATTTGCAAATTGTTTGGGCAATGGGAACTGTGAACTTGAAGCCGGGGTGTTACGTTTATTTGAATGGTCAGTGGATTTTGATATGCATAATCAGAGAAATACACATGCGCAAGTATGGATCCTATTAATGGCACTGCCACAGGAATATTGGATGGAACATACTCTACGTGAAATTGCTAGTGCGGTTGGCACGCCGCTAGTTCTTGACAATGCAACCTTGAAAAGACTTTTTGGACACTATGCACGTATATTAGTTGACATTGATTTTTCCAAAAAGACTTTTCATGAAATTCTCGTCGAACGGGAAGGTGGTTCTTATCCTGTGGAAGTCGTTTATGAACGGATTCCGGATTTTTGTTCGCATTGTCAGACACTTGGACATGATGTTACAAACTGTCGTTGGCTGTACCGGAAGGAAGACATGTCTAAGGATAAAGTTGCAAAAGGGAAGACGTAGATACCAGCCAAGAAACCTCAGTGGGTGCCTATTAAAGAGAACCCCTCTGGTATAGGTTCATCCATTGCATTTGCAGCACCTAAACCTACCGAGCCACAAATCAATTCGACTGCTGCTAATGGTTCTACTTCTGCGGCTCCAACACTAGCTCAGACACCCCCCTGCGTGTCTGAGGAGATCCCCCAATGCTCTTTGCCTTCGCGCCTAGTGTTGGAGTTAGATTCCCCTGATGATGTGCACGCTGACGTGCTTTCGGATGATGTGGAACAAGTAAACTCTGAATCGCTGGAGGAGTTGGTAATACCTCGGATTCACAATGCACTTGTGATGCATCCATCCTCAGATGCCCATGATGATGAGCGTTCTTTTACTGTTGATTTGGAGGGCTCCGCTTCTGCTAGGGAGATGTCACAGACTCAACATGATGCAGCGCATGATGACGTGCAAACCAGTCCCCCCAGATGGTCCCCTTGTTGTTAGATCCATCCCTGACGGCACTGCCACTTTTTTGGAAATGGAGCGCCTTACTCAAAACACCAATTACACGGTTAAACATTCGGGGACTGATGAGAATGGCGACAAAATTTTGACTATTTATGAACCACATAGCAATCTGAATGTGCAACACGACCTGGACCTCTGGATGCGTGTTCGTGAATATGACAAAGCTAATGCAGATAGACCTTTCACTCCGGTCTTATCTCGGAAACAGAAACAACAGGTTAGGAAAAATCTTCAGATTGGTAAGCCACCGCCTTATAAAACCCGCTCTCAAGGAGGATCCACTTCAGGTGATCAATGAATTTTCCTTATTGGAATGACTCGACGAGTGCTTTGATGGTCTTTAAAAACCGGTCATTGGTTTTGGTTTTGCTCTGTAATCGTTGGCACAATTTAGGGAAGGAAACTGTTGCACTGATTTACATGCTAATATGGGTCATTCGATACAAGGCACAACTTGGTTCTCGGTGTTGCCTCAGACTCTTCAGAGTGATTTCTTTTTGGACCGGAGTGGGTTCCCTCGCTCTCGGTTCCCGTAGTCCGGTGTTTCCTTCTTTTTTTCTTCTTTTGTTTGTTGTTTCTTTTTTCTTTTCTTTTTTTGTTGTTTCTTCTTTGTTTTTTTTGAAGGTTTTGGCCTAGTCCCCCCTATTGTACTTTTTTCCCCTTTTTTTAATAAAATTATCTCTGAGATTGGCGGTATAGGAATGGGGTTCTACGGGGTGCCAACCTAGTTGGGATGTCGTTGCTTCCCCTTGATGCATGTCCAATCTCCTGGCTTAGCAAAAAAAAAAAGACTATAATAGACATAAAAACTCTCAAACTCGAAATCTCTTATTAAGTTGAAAGAAGCTCAAACCATCTCGTCTCCAAAGATATTCTTTAATAAAAATAAAAATAATACTAAATTTAAGAACTAAAAAAAGTATAATTAAGATGCATTTAACATTTTCATTAAATATTCCTTTTAAAAACATTTTCATTAAATATTTTAATTAATTAATAAATAAATAAAACATTAAATAATTTTACACTTTTAATTTATTAAATATTTTTCCTTCAAAAAAATCTATTGAATATTTTATTTCATAAATTCCCTCAAAAAATATTTTTATTTCCTAAATCGTTGTTTAAAGATATTCCTCAACATTTTTCTTTTCACACAAGATATTCTTTAACATTATTATAATCATACCGCGTCAAAAGAGAAAACATTATATTATGTATAGCATATATAAGTACTCAAAAGTCTCCCTGAAATATGTTCAGAGAGAGAGAGATCATTTTCTTGGCTTCAAAGGCTTTGAAAATGGTGAATGAGTAATTAGATTGTCTTACAAATACTGGTCATATAGTATATTTTTGTTGGATTGGATATGGGGTTAGATTTGTTCCAATGGACAAAACCAAAATATAAGAACACTCAAATTTGTTTTGTTGATGCAAGAAAACAACACAAATGTGGAGAAATACACACAAACATGGATTTTAGCTCCCCAGTCATCTCCCTCCTCCTTCATTTTCTTCTTCTTGTTTCTTTGGTTTGTCATGTTTATTCTTCAGAAACAAGTGGCCAAAATCAAACTTTTCTACCAAATGAAGAGTTTCACAAGTTTAGGAGGACCATAAAAATGCATCTTCGACGGATCAACAAGCCTGCTGTTAAGACAATTCAGGTATGTTAAAAATGTCTTCAACAAATTTCTCAACCTTTTTTAAGAAAAAATAAATGGTGTTTGTGTAATTTGGGTTTGTGTTGTTTTTCCGTAGAGTCCCGATGGTGATATAATAGATTGTGTTGTGTCTCATAAACAACCCGCTTTTGATCATCCTATGCTCAAAGGACAAAAACCATTGGTATTTTTGTTAATTTTTTTCTCAATTGAAAAGAAATTAAAATTCAAAAAATTTTATAGCCATTTAATATTGTTGGGTTTTATGCATATTTTTATACAGGATCCTCCAGAGAAACCAAGAGAGCATAAGCAAATGGGTATTGAAAATTACAACTTTCAATTATGGAGTTTCTCGGGCGAATCATGTCCAGAAGGAACAATTCCAATTAGAAGAATAAAAGAAGGTGACATGCTAAGAGCTTGCTCTATTAACACATTTGGAAGAAAATTGAAACGTGTGAGAATGGACACCACCGGCGATGGACATGAGGTACAATGCCATTAAAGAAAACAACGGAAACTCAGATTATTTTTTGTCTTAACATTTCTTTTATATTCGATATTTTTATGTTTCTTTTCCATATGGTAAAGTATGGAATAAATAAACAACTTAAGAGATAATCCAAAAAACAACGTAACAGAGATAGATAATGGAAATTGGTTAAAGCATATGGTAGTATTTTTTTAGGGGAAAGCATATGGTAGTTGAGTATTTAATTTTACGTTAAATATGTTTTGGCTTATATAAAGTTACGGTGGTAAGTTTAGTCTTTATAGCCTTCCAAAAGAAAAGTTAGTCTCCGTAAAAGAAATCTGACCATTTTTGTCTATATTTTCTTTATAAGAACTTGTGATTTATTTCCTACATATGGACTAAAAGTATCAATTAATTTTATAAAAAGTAGAGGTTAAAAATTGATAAAAAAAAGAATTTATAAAACTAAAACAATTTTTTTTGTATTTTATAAGTTACAAAATCATAAGTATTCTTTCAATTCTTTTGAAATAATTAATATTAGACATAACAGAGAAATTCTTAATGTTTTCTTTTTATATTTTATATCATTCTTTTTATAAGTACGAAAATGATCATAGTACAATTAGCACCCAAAAAAAATATAGTAAACAAAATAATATTTTGATAAAAGCATAATAAAGTAATAAACAATTTCTAGTATTTCTTTTCTAAAAGAAAAAAGTGTTCATTTTTTTGTCTTTCTAATTTAGTCATGAATATGAGTCCTTTTTCAATTTAAAGTGATCACAAAATTTCATGGTTTATGGATAATGGAAATTGGCAAAGCATATGTTAGTTTTTTGAGGGGAAAGCATATGGCAGTTGAGTATTTAATTTTACGTTAAATATATTTTGACTTATATAAAATTACGGTGGCAAGTTTAGTGTCTATAAGTTTGGTCTCAATAAAAGAAATTTGACCACTTTTAGTCTATATTTTCTCTGTAAGAACTTGTGATTTTAGTTCCTAGGTAGGAACTAAAGATTTCGTTGTTTCACTTTAACTAAAGTGAGATGATTTATCATTCGTAAAAAAATAATAAAAAATAATAATCATTTATTAACACATGGACCAATTATTTTTCATCTTCAATAGAAACAATCTTAAACCCAACACAAACCAACATTGAATTGAATCTAATATAAATCTTGTGCTATTTTTGAAAATGAAGTGCTAACAAATTGGTTCTTCTTAATGATGCACAGCATGCAGTTGGATATGTGAGTGGGGATGAGTACTATGGAGCAAAAGCTAGCATAAATGTGTGGGTCCCACAAGTGGAAAGTCCATATGAGTTCAGCTTGTCTCAAATATGGATCATCTCTGGTTCATTTGGAGAAGATCTCAATACCATTGAAGCTGGTTGGCAGGCATGTTGATTATTTTCATTAATTACTTCACCTTAAACAATCAATTCATTCAATCATTTCCTTTTTCACTAGTTTTTATAATAGCAACTCCCCACTTATTTTTTACTTGTCATTTTAATGTTGCGTATATTTCATACGTCTCAAAATAAGTGACATTATAGACGATTTCACATATGTTAATGTACACTTATGACATTTAATATTTTTGGTTATATATTAGTAAAATTATAAATGCAAAACCAAATCCAATACTTCATAATGAAACTTTAGTAAAAATGATGTCATCTCTTTTCCATTTATCCATTTTTTTTTATATGTTTAAAATGAACAAATAGAACAATTAATTTGGAAAGAAGGGAGTATTTTTAATTAATCTTTTACACAATTTTTATTTTTAAACTAATTTTACACAAAAAATCTTAAATTCAATGGATTTGGTTTTGCATTAAATAGGCAGTTAGAATGTCAACCAACTACCTTTCATTTTCACCAATGTACATAATTTTGTATTTGGTCAATCAAGCTAAGTTTAAGTAATTTTTTATGCAGGTCAGCCCAGAACTCTATGGGGATAGCTACCCTAGATTCTTTACTTATTGGACGGTAAGTAAATTGATTGAAGTAAAGGAGGTGGAAAAGTAAACTATCTATGATTGATACTACTTGCTTCAAGTGTAAGATACCCGTTAATAAAAAATGTATTTAAAATAAAAATGATAATAGCTAGTAATAATTGCAGACTGATGCATATCAAGGAACTGGGTGCTACAATTTACTTTGCTCTGGCTTTGTTCAAACTAGCAGTAATATTGCAATTGGAGCAGCAATTTCTCCAACTTCTACATATAATGGAGGCCAATTTGATATTAGCTTAATGATTTGGAAGGTAATTTTCTGCTTAGAATACCAAAAATGAGCCTAAAATATTATGGATAATTTGGTATATATCTTTCCATGTTTCTACTGTTATTTACTGCTTACTTAGTTACTAAAGTTAAAACAAGATAAAATAGTTCTTGGAAATAAAAAAAAAATCAATTAATTAATTATAATTATTCCAGTGTCAATTTAGTCCATGAGATTGTTGCATAGTGACTAATGGATTAGAAACTTAGTCCCTCTGGTCACATTTATAAGCAAAACATAACTTTTTAGGTTCACTGAATAATTAACGTATTTAGTTTATAAATGTAACTAGATACATTGATTATTCCATGAACCTAAAAAATAGTTTTTTACTTATAAATGTGACCGGAGGGAGTATAGTTTTAAAGAACATTTAAATATTTTTTTAACTTCAATAACCAAGTTAACTACTCCCTCCGTTAATCCCTCCGTTCCTTTTTATAAGAGTGCTTTACAAAAATCACGGGTATTAAGAAATATTGTTAGAGTAATAAAATTGTGTCAAATGTGTGTGACTATTACTAGATTAGTTTTAATTAAATATATATTTAATGTTAATTTTCGTATACCAAGATAAATTGCTAGTATTACTAAGGAGTATATTTAAAAAAAGAGTAACCAATACATCTAAAAATTTGTATATGATCTTATATATAAGGACAAAACTTTTTTTTAAAATTCTCCAATAAAAAAGGACAGAGGAAGTATAACCATTGATTTGTTACAAAATAAGTCTCATAGTCAAAGCCTCAAAGGAAAATATTTAAACTGAAAATATGGTCAATGGTGGGGGCATGGGGCACTCCATGAGTTTGTAAGTCTCATTATATGCTTTCGAATTTTGTTATTATGTAGAATTATAGAAGAAGCAAGGGCAAGTTTATTATAACATGTTCACAACATAATAATTTGTTTTGAAAAAAGTAACATAAATGACACACAAAAGGTGAAAAACAATATAATGAACAAAATTTTCTAGTGTTCAAATGTTAGTGAATTTAGGTGCCATATTTTCTCACTTTACTACTTTGGTACATTACACGCATGCAGTGTGTGAATTTGAATAATGCACTGTAACTCCCTTATGCTTTATCTATTTCAAGATTCTTTTCTTTTCTTTTATTCTTTCCCTTTTTTGTTCCTTTTTTTTTTACCACATAATTTATCATATTTTTTACTTTCTCTCATTCTTTCTGAGCACTTTGAGAACATCATTTTCCTTTGCTTTTTACAACTAAAGATATTCCCATAATTCTGAACGCCTCACCTTTTTTTATTCCTTCATTTTTCTCTTATTTAACAAAACCCTAATATTTTGCATATTTTACACACCACCTTGGTACCTTTGTTTTCTTCTTTTTGACTCATTTCTCTTATCATGTCAGCTAACATGTTGCTCTTAATGATTATGTTTATGTTTGAGTAATTTAACTTTGTCACAAAACAAAAGTTGTATCGTTGAAGATTTACTATGGTAACATTGATACCTCAGATTGAATGTGTGTCTGATGATTAACATATGTCCATGTTCAATGTGATTATATTAATTCAATTACTTATATTTTTTTAAACTATTATAAAGGTTTATATCTCAATGTTAGTGTTATGTATCATGTTTTTTGTGTGTGTGCTCGAGCGCATTTGGTGTTTGTGTTTCATATATAGTTTACTTTGCTTCTATTTATGCGTGCAGGATCCAAAGCATGGGAATTGGTGGCTAGAATATGGCTCTGGAAACTTAATTGGGTATTGGCCATCTTCCTTATTCACACACTTAAAGGATAGTGCAACTATGGTTCAATTTGGTGGAGAAATAGTGAATACAATGTCATTAGGGTCTCACACTTCCACCCAAATGGGTAGTGGACATTTTGCTGAAGAGGGTTTTGCAAAAGCTGCATACTTTAGGAATATGCAAGTTGTGGATTCTGATAATAGCTTGATTCCCTTGCCAAATCTCAATGTTGTAGCTAACCGTCCAAATTGTTATAATATACAAGAAGGAACTAATAATGGGTGGGGAAATTACTTTTACTATGGTGGTCCTGGTAGGAATGTAAAATGTCCCTAAGAAAATGAATAATACATAATATAATTATAAAGGTAAACATTTTTTTGAAAAAAATATTATTCTTGCATTTCTTGGTGGAGGTGATTTATTTTTATGTTCAAACTAAATTTTTATTTGCTCGTATGTTTTTTATTCACAAATAAAATCATATCTATGTTTTTTATTTGCTCATATGCCTATGTTTCTATAATTTTATAAAGTTTAATTTTGAATACACATAGAGGTCACAAAATAAAACGGCATACTCAAGCCAATATTTAGACCCTAACGACCAAACTAATTTCTTCCGCACATGGTCGATGGCAAAAGAGACGAAGGTCCACAGTCTTTCGTTCTATCTAATTACAGATTTTATGTGTGACTTCTGTATGCACAATATTGATCCATGGTGATAGCGCCATCCTCAGCACTTACACGACATAGGGGCAATTAAGTGAAATGCAAAGAAAAGGTAAGGAGGAGAAGATATTGCCATCATTGTGAGGTTTGATATAGGTTGCTCATGTGTGTGTAAAGACGATGGATAATGCTTCTAACTTTATTCCATTCTCCATATATTTGAATGATCTCTTCCTATAGTTTTGGTGTTTCTGTGTTGATTAAGAAAATCCTTAATTGTTGTGGAGATGCTTGATGAATTGGGAAGTTTTTGGCGTGTTCGCTTCAATATTGTTGTTTAATGATAAAGTGATAAAGAGACATTTATTTGCATTGGAAACAAGTACCTAATCTTAGGAATAGTGTGTGTGCATGCCAGAACCAAAAAACGAAAATAATTAGAGGGGCCAAAAACAAAAATAAGTAGAGGGGTGAAATCCAATAATCGAGGAGACGGAAATTCATATTTAAAAACCTTGGTTCTTAAATTTTCTTTTTGTCTTTCTTCCTCCATTTTCAATGGAAATGTGTAAAGAAAAGGAAGTTCGCGGCTTAAAGATCTTGAAATAGACAGAGTCATTGTTGTGATTGTAATTTGGCGGTGACCAGTTCTGATCCTTCTTAGTTGTTCCTAGAGGTAGTTTTTTTTGGTGGTATTACAATGTAACAAAGCAAAAAAAAAAAAAGAAACTACTAGCTAGTTTATCTCTTGGAAGGAGAGACTCTAAGCCAGCTGGAAGACGATTTCAGTGAGTTGAGCAGGCGGATTAGGAAGACTCCTTAGCCATAAAGTCAGCACAAACGTTATGTTCCCTCGTAACATGAACTGAATTTATAGTCCATGATGCAAGGCATCCGAGATTTCTAGTAACACATAAGCATACACATGCAAACTTACATTTTCCAAGTTGTTAATAAGATTCACCACTTCTAAACAATCACTCTCACAAATGATGTTTGTATAGCCAAGATCATAACAAGTAGAAGTCTCAAGTTGAATAGCACGAAGTTCCTAGAGGTAGCTAATTGTTGGGCACTCTATCTTGGTTCAGTGTAGTGTATATGTATTTTGGTGATTTACATAAAGGTCGACCTTCACAATTTGGCTGGTGAGTAACACATAGTCATGAAGCTAAGAGGAAGTCGTGCTCTATATGTTGAGGGGTTAGCATCTGGTGAGAAGCACGGGAGAGTTGGAAGTCTTTATGTTTCCCGTCTTAATCCTCCTAGCCACTAAGGCAATAGACAGAAGGAAATAGAATATTAATGATTCTGCAGAATATGTGAGGATTGAATTTGAGTCCATTTATTATTCTTTAACATTAGAATTCTGGATATATTTGATTAATCAACCTCCGTCCAAATTCTTTATAAAAAATGAAAAATTGAATTTGGAGATGGAGGAATTCACTTTTCGGGTAGTGTTAGAAATTACAAACGATGAAGCAATGATTATAAATAAAATTGCAATGCTTCTAATGTGTATTGCTGAATATTATTTACCTTACTATATAGTGAAATTTCCAAAATTGAGACCGCTAATTAATAGTGTACACTGCAGTGCATCATATGTTACCTTGGCAATGTAATAATTTTTATAGAATTTAATTCAAGATCTGTTCTGCAAGAATTTAACTCAATAAGATGCGTTTAAATGACTTAATGCTTTGAAATCTAAAATTCTAAGATGGGCAAGTCACCAACAATTGCATCAGATATCAAAAAACTTTGAGTCATCATATGTCATTTCTAGACGAAGTATTGGCTTTAAAGGAAAAAACCTGCAACAAGCACATGCCACAAAAAAAATCATGAGGTGGCATGGATAATAAGAAAGATAAATCAAGGAGTAAAGATTATACTGAGAAACCATACAATGGTGTAGACATTCCCTCAAAAGGAGATGGGTGACTTCTACTGTCCACCTCTTATATTGAAAACCATATACGGCATGCGCCACTTCAAAATGTTTAAATTGAAATACCAAATTTTTATTGCAACACAGAATGTGAAGATAGAACACGGCATCTCAATTTACATGAATCACCCCTCGGATATAGCCTCAAGCAACTTCTGGGCATCTTCATTCACGTTCACATTCTCCATCTTCAATCGTCGTTGCATAGCAGCACTTGTCCTACCAGCAGCTGCATAAGTTCTAATCAACGATTCAAACACCTCTGCCCCTACAGATTCCACAGATTTCTTCAAAATTTCGATGAATTCTTCTGCACCGTCAACATCCTTCTCTTGCTCGTAGTGCATCATCATAATACCTATTGACTCAGATGATGGAACCCATTTTTCACCATTCCCTCTACCAATTGAGATTGCTTCGGATAAACAATCCACTGCCAACTTAAAGTCTGCATTTTGCAAATGGTAATCCAAAAATATTTCCCAAGTTTTTGCATTAGGCTTGGCCCCCCTCCTCCGAGCACGCTCCTTTAGTTCTTCAGCCTTCTCCAGCATATCTAATTTTGCATATGCCCCTATCAATACATTTGCAACTCGAATATCATAAGTAGTGCAGCTTGATTCCCACTCACGGAAACACTTTTCTGCTCCTGGGAGATCTTTCAAGTTAACCAAAACCTGAATCATATTCAGATAGCTTATGTTTGCAGTTTTAGGAAATGCCAACCTAAGAGAACGCCAGACCCTATAAACCTCGTATACTTTGCCTATTTTCCCATACAATGTAATTAGAAACTGGTAAGCAGAAAGATCTTTGTAACCATTCCTCTTTTCCAATTCCTTAAGTGCACCTTCTGCCTTCTCAAACAAGTTAGCATCAACATAAATAGACGCAAGGTTGCTATATGTTGTCCAATCTCCAGTGATTCGACCGTCCCTCTTCATCTCATCAATAACCCTTTCAACACCAGAAATATCATTAACTGCAGCAAGAGCTCTCATCCATACATTATATGTGTAAGAATCCGGCATGACATTGCTTGCCTTCATTTCTTGAATGATGGACGGAATCTTTTCTGGTTGACCTACTTTAGTATAAAGAGTCATAAGACTATTATAAGACAGTGAACTCAAAGGAAAGTCAAGATCCTTCATTTTTTCAATGACACCTTCAGCTTTATCAGTCATTAACTCCTTGCAGTAGCAGTTGAGAAGTGCACCATAGCACAGATGATTTTTCGTAGACTCGGGGAGATCGATAAAATATTTTTCAGCAGCAACAATACCTCTAGCTTTTGCAACCAAATCAATATGTATAGCTTGGTCGCTGACAGTCTTTATCATATTCCTCTTACCCATTGTTTCTGATAGCTGCAACACAAGAAATAGTGCATTCTCCATGAATATAAATTATGGAACGCAGAGCCTGCTACGTATAACTCTAAATCTAGAGCTGCATGGTTTTGTTCCAGATACGACCACGTAGTCAACATCAACATGCAAGAAAATGTATTATTTAAATTGAAAGGAACTAATACTAAAACAACATATAGATTTAATCTTATTTTGTTTCAAAATAAATGTTCACAATTCTTATCATAAGTTTACCATCACACTCCTTTATAAACCACTGCATTTGAAGCATCCGCATTCAAAATTCATAAAGTACAACACACAATCAATAACAACACAAGAACACATCAATTAAATACAAAAGTTAAAACTAATACTTCAAAAACTCATTTTATGGTCCCAAAATAACTGAATTCAACTAAATCAATAACAACACATGAACACGTCACAAGAGCACATTAATTAGTTTTTTGACTTGGCTAAATTTAATACAACGACTCACGACTAAATACAAGGCGTACTTGAGTTAGAGCCAAACAAATAAACTCCACTGCACTAGCAGGGAAAAAAGGAGTAAGACTACCAAAAATAACCAAGAGTCTCACACTCAAGCTACAAAGCCAAATCAGAAACCACAAAAGGCCAAAAAACGGACAACCACAAAGCAGGGACTATCAAACCTCCTTAAAAAAGGCAAAAATTCACCGATAACCACACTAAAAGCAATCCACAATAGCACACAACTAATTGCAAAAGGAACCAAGACAACCACCACCTGATACTAATAACCAAGCAGAACCAAAGGCTATTCCCCACACACAACAAAAAAAATTGGCATGCTAAATTATGCAGAAAAACACAGTTTTACCTCGCCTAACAAAGGTTGATATTAACACTTCAAAACCTCATTTTATGATTATATGATAAAAATAACTACATTCCAGACCCATGCTAATATATCATTTTATTTAGTAGAAAATTAAATAATTGAAAATAATAACAACCTAGAAAACACTGATTTGGATCAACTTATTTTAACTTATCTACTGGCATAAGCATTTGGGAGAGTCTATAGAGATCGCTTACAACATAGCCATCAGTTATTTTCAACTTATTTTCATAAGGTTTTCAGAATATCTATGAAAACAGCTTATAGCTTACATTAAAACAATTTGACTTTTTCAATATTTTGTAATAGAAATATCTTATACATAAACACTTATATGATAAGCGTATATGCAATAAGAGTTTCATTAAGCTATTTGTCCAAAGCAACCCACAATAACACAAAACCTATTGCAAAAGGAACCAAGACACCCACCACCTGATATTAATAACCAAGCAGAACCAAAGGCTATTACCCAAAATATATTGGCATGCTAAATTATGCAGAAAAACAGTTTATCTCGCCTAACAAAGGTTGATACTTACACTTCAAAACCTCATTTTATGATTCCATAATAAAAATAACAAAGGTTGACACTAACACTTCAAAACCTCATTTTACCTCGCCTAACAAAGGTTGACTTATCTACTGGCATAAACAATTATGAGACTGTTTGGGAGAGTATATAGAAACAGCATTGCTAAATAGTACGGAACACATTTGACGAATTTTGACGACAGTTGAAAGTAATGAGGTAAAATGAAAAATATGTGATGGATACACTAGTAATTACACATTTAAAATAGTTCAATTTGTGCTTTTCGTTAAAATGGTCATCGTACTAAACAGTATTAGTCTTATAGAAATAGCTTATGACACATCCATCAGTTAATTTCAACTTATTTTCAGAAGCTTTCCAGGATATCTTTGAAAACAGCTTATAGCTTACATTAAAACAATTTGACTTTTCAATATTTTGTAACAGAAATACCTGATACATAAACACTTACATGATAAGTGTATATGCAATAACCGTCCCATTAAGCTGTTTGTCCAAACAGTGCCTAAGAAACATATAGATATAGCTTAATTTTCGTTTGAAAATAATTGCTCCTAATTCTTATCATAAGCATTTAACACATCTACATTCATAAACTACACCACACTAAGGGCCCGTTTGCATTGGCTTATTTGAGCTTATCTACATGCATAAGTTATGTGATACTGTCTGAGAGAACTTATTAAAACAGCTTATGACATTCTCTATAACCACTTTTTAGCTTACTTCGATAAGTTCTCAAAAATAGTTTATGAAAACAACTTATAGCAAATACAAAAACACTTTAACTTCATTTTATCTTTTTTCTATAAAAATAGTTCACGTAATCTTATACAACAGCGCTGATCATGATAAGCGTGTTTATGCTATAAGCTGCAAATAATCTGTTTATCCAAACAGAACCTAAATCAATAACAACACTATCCCTATAAACCAGCTTCACATCAAGAAAAAACAGTAGTAACAAAAATAACTACATTCTAGATCCAAGCAAATATATAATCTTATTTTTCAAAAATGAGATAATCGAAATTGAAGATAACAACATCCTAAAAAAAAAGCGCTTAAATGCCAAAATACCTTAAGAGCAGGTTGATATAATTTCCGTTGTCTCAGCTTCTTAAGCGTATCACCAACTTCCCATTTATAAACGCGCTTTCCACTCTTAATAAAATGATTAAGCTGTTGACGAACGTTGAGTTCAGAACCACCGTCTTTGAAGAGTTTCAAGTAAAGCGCTTCGTCTAAGTACTTTTTGGATCGTTTCACAACGCTTTTGCATTTACCGTAACGTTGCATCAGAGACATTGTTGCTCAGTGATGGAGATTCAAAAGTGTTCACTGTTGTAGTAATGAAGAAAGCGAAACCTAATTTTCTCGGAGATGGAAAAGCTGAAGAAGAAATTATTGGGCTGTGGGGTGGTTCTTCTCAAGGCCCAAAATGGGTTGTATTGTGAGTTACGAATTTGCTATCCGCACCGACAATTTTTTAATATAAAACGTAACGAGTGACGAAATGAAGCAAATATCATATTTGGTCACTACAACAATATAGTTGGATCATATTTCGTTGGTTCAATTTTTTCTAAATAAAAAAAAAAACAATCTTTTAATACGGACTATTATTTATCGCTAAAGAGTTTTATTTCATTTTATCAAAATCAAACAAGAACATTACTACATCAAGGTACGTGACATATGATTCCAATTACATGTGAATAGGTAGGGGTGGGCAAAAAAACAAAAAACTGAACCAAACTGTTGAACTGGACTGAAACGAACTGATATTAAACTGAATCGGTAGATAAAAGTTCTGAACTGATCCATACTTAGAGGAGTAATTATTAACCGAACTGTTTTTGGAAAAAAACCAAAACTGAACTTAACCCAAATCAAACCAAAAAACAGCTATTGCGGTCCATCTCCAAAATCAAACCAAAACTTCTCCAATATATCTCCGATCGCGGTCTCCGCAGCAGCTCCTTCGCGACCCACTCAGTTGAAATATGATTTTGATTAAGCCTTTTGTTGATGAAATTTGTTTGGTAAATGATGAATTTCATTGAACAATGAATTGTTCAATTGTTTAGTGATGAAAGATAGAAAGAAAAAACAAACAGAACTGATTATTCTCAAATGTTCTGTTAATTGATTATATGCAAGTGTTCACATCTGAACAATGAATTTGTATGATGTGGATTAGTGCTGGTTATTATTTTGTTTAGCCTCAATTGTTCTATTTATTGATTGTATGTTTTACTAGTTAAAGTGAATCAGATCATATTTTGCATATATAGCAGAAATTGTTTATAATGTTGCATATTTTCTGCTATAGCTTTTTCTGCATGTATCAGTACAGAGTTTACCAATTCAGTTCAGTTTTTTCCTTAACAAAAGCGCAACATTTTGAAGCAACAGTTCAGTTTGGTTCGAATTGTTTCATTATGGTTCAGTTCAGTTCAAACACAGTTTTGAGTCTGAACTGAACTTTGCTCATCCCTAGAATAGGTACGAATACCGGTACGAGATAAGGAAGTTTGAACAAAAATTAAGGTACATGAGTTCAAGTCAATATAAAACATCAAAATTCACAATATATGGAATCATCAACTCATTATTCTCTCTCCATCTAGAGAAACCAAAAACAAGTCATTTATGGATCTTATCAGGAAAGTCGTGCAGGTCTGATACAATCCATTTTTTACTTCGCAAGGATCAAGATCAAATTAACATTTCTACTGGAAAAAGAAATATTTCTAATCT
>Ga0228711_1000871_pt1 | contig 41161 bp, 21 predicted proteins | sample MedpolnodulmetaG_2_FD_177996 | JGI IMG/M metagenome (GOLD analysis project Ga0228711, IMG submission 177996) | Root nodule microbial communities from Medicago polymorpha collected in Santa Monica, California, United States - brown nodules | ecosystem: Host-associated > Plants > Roots > Nodule...
GTAAATAAAAATAAAAAATAATCTCTAAAGTATATGAAATCTATCAATTTAGTCGGTAAAACATATGTCAATTCATCATGTTAATCACTAGCGTTATAGCAGATTCTAAATTCAAGAATTTTAAATATTTAAAGATTACATTTTTTGTGTAAAGGCTAAAAATGCATAAATAAGTTATCTAAGGGAGTGCTAGAACAACCAAAAAATACAAAATGTTATAAGAAAATAGACAAACAAAAAAGGAACATTATAGCAAATCAACAACACCTAAGGGATTAGACCACCAACGGTTAAAATCAAACTCAAAAGTCTTAGAATTTTCCTTGGGAGCGACCCAAATAAGCAATTTTACCATGTCGATAATCTCCATTAGTGAAACTTCTTATTGGCGAAATAAACCGCTATTATGTTCTTCCCATATGGAGCAAATGCAAAACCAACCAAATACATTGAAAGAAAATCGTGACTTGCTTTACATTAGAAGATAAACCACAAAATTGATGAACGTGAATTTAGGGATTGTTTGATAAAGCACTATGTATAGCCAACCACTCAAGAATAAGTCATTTAGTTGTACCAAACACGAGACACTCAAAGAAAAAATGAATAAAACATTGCTTGGTGTGACATCCTCCAACACAAGAAAGATAAGTAAAAGTAAGGCCACCACCCCTAAATAGGTTGTCTTTTGTTGGAAGTCGATTTTGCAACAACTTACGACCAAAAGCTGAAACTTTTAATGGCACCACTTTGCTCCACACAATATCCTTGACGTCAAGCAAATTAATCTCTGCAACACCAAGAAATTTAGAGATTGTTGGACGACACCACTTGTCAGCTAAATTGACTTGCAAATAGACATGGCAACAATACCCGTCCCCGTGGGTACCCGCTCATACCCACCCCGATTTGACGGGTTTTCCCCGCTTTGACTGGGTATGGGTATGGATTTTCCCCGATTTCAAAACACGGGTATGGGACGGGTAACGGGGTTATATGTACCCACCCCGAACCCATACCCATACCCGTCCCAAATGTAAAAAATTACTTTTTTTTACCCCTTTTATATAAATAGAAACACAACCCTAGATCATTTCACTCCATTCCAAATAGCAAATCTCAATGTCAGGCGACACTTTTCTGGAAATGTTAAAGGGAACATAATGCTTTACAATATTGCCATTGAGGTTTGAAAAAAAAATTAATAAAAAATGATTCACTACGGGTACGGGGATGGGGATGAGATCCCCGAACCCGTTGGGATGGGGATGAGATTCAATTTCTCATCCCTGTTGGGTATGGGTAGGGTAACGGGTAAGTATGTGAGAATAGGGTATGGGGATGGGGAAGGTAAAACTCGTCCCCACCCCGCCCCATTGCCATGCCTACTTGCAAAATCACATTAACCAGCAATGCAATGTAGTACTCCAAAAATCTTTCTTCTTCCCAAACAAATAACCTTCTCCTCCAACTCCTACCTCCTCCTCCAACACCCCACCATAATCTAAACCTATCCGTAACAGTAATATTTTTAATGTTACTTGCACCATACAACCGTTCAAACCTCTCTCCTAAAACACCACCTTCCAACCAAGAAACTCTCCAAAATAAAAAGTATTTTCACCTTTGTCGACCACACACACCAAACTATCCTCAAACCAATTGGTGTCATTACCTAAAGGTGCGATAAGAAGTCTTCAATTTCATCATCCCAATGCTTGCCGAAAATGAGTAAATCATTCTTAACTATATCAATTTACTTGTTTTTATCTCCATCGTCAATTTGAAGCTATGTATGGAGTTTCCTCTACTATCCTTTAAGGCCCTAAAATTAGAGGCCTAAAGCTCTAGATTCATTTGACTTCAGATTGAGTCGGCCTTGATGAAGAATAACTTTAGAATTTCTTTAGGCATTTAACAATTGATCACAGACACCTAAAACACCCCATTGATAGTTAATTACTTTTGAACCTTTTTAAAATATGACTTAACCAATTTTAAAAAGTGATTTAACCAATTTAAAAAGTGTTGAACGTTAGTTAACTAGCGTTTGGAGTGCTTTTTTTAGATGTTTGTGAACATTTTCTAGGTTCCTAAAGAACAACCTCCTAACTTCATTGATCATTGTCCCTATTATATATTTAAATATTAACCATGTTATAAATACAATACATAGTTAATTAAAATGGTTTCTTAATGATATCACATTATTTGTTTGATGAAAATTTGAGGATTCTGATCCTCTATGGCTCCTTTATGGTGCGACAGCAGATAAAATCTTTAAACCTATTAATCTACTATATATATATTAAAGTAAGGTTATTCATATTAGAACACTTTGCAAGTGGCATCACATATGCATCCAATTTCCCGCTTATTTTATTTTGCATATATATCTCAACAATCCAAATCTAATTTTATTTATTTTATTTTGCATATATATCTCAACAAACCAAATCTAATTTTATTTTTTTGATTTTATTTTTGCAATAATATCTCAACAAACTCATCTAGTTATATTTTATTTCATGATGAGAAGATCTTTTTTAAGTAATGCGACATTTGTATAATTTTATTAATTTAACAACGGGTACAAATTTCTGCAAGTCCGGGTACTTAAAATGTGTTTATTTTTTCTATAAATGTTAATAGTTTTATGAAATCCAGTTAATTTCACCCGTATGTGCATCTATTCATTTATGGACACTTGCAATATGGTTTATCTTATTCTATATGTGTTAATAATTTTAAAAATTCAATTAACTTCATCCGCATGTGCATCTATTAATTTACGAGTAGTTAAAATATGGTTTATTTTTTATGCATTTGATTTGGTTTGCAAATGTGTGGGTATTATGGAAGGAAAGGAATGACAGAATTTTTCGTGAACAAGAACGTTCTCCTACGCAACTTTTGAAGGCTATTAAACTTCTCTCATTTTGGTGGTTTAGAGCTAAATTTATTGTATTTCCTTATTGTTTTCATAATTGGTGTCAAACCCCATTTCTTTGTGCGGGCATTGGCTGATTTTTGTTTGCTACTTCTGAACAGATACCGTATATTTTGGTTGTCTTCAAGGGTACACCTTGTGCCGTGAAGATAGGTTGTCGTTCGTAATATATTTCATTTTGATTTCTTAAAAAAAATATGGTTTATTTTATCGTATTCATGTGTTTCCATTATAATACTCATTACGTACTGGTCTATGGTGAATTTTATTTCCGAATATCATGCATATAAAATATTGGTCATCTTTAATTATACGTCTAACCCTTCTTCAAAAAAAAATAATTATATGTCTATCCCGGACAACGTCGGATAAATACACTAGTTAATTTATATAATTGTTGCATTATAAAGGAGCCATATGGGTCCAAGTATCATAATTGGAGGGAAAAAAGAATAATTTGCAGTGATAAGATAAGGAGTATGATGTCACGCTTTATTTCCACCTAATTATCAAAATTTTATTCTAAAAAATATTATTAAACAGTGAAAGATGGATAAAACATATGACATTTAGAACTACTCAAGGCCAGAGAATTTGGAGGTGAGATTTCAGAATGTTGGACTTATTTTTTATGGTACCATTCTAAACCACAAAATGTTATTCGTGTGCCATGTGTGATACATAGTACTTGCATGATAAGAATATACTTAAAATGGATGGATAAGCATTGCGCATAATACATGTTTTGAGAAAGAAAGAAAAAAAACTCAAGTCGTCCAATAAATAGTGATAAAATTCAAAAATGAGTTTATATATGATTTAGCATTTTTCACCTTATAAATTGATTTTAATAAAGATTTAGTAAAAAGCAAAGTTTATTTTATAAAGATAAATTATGTAAAATATAAAATTTAATATATGTCGTAATCTATCAATTTGAGTTACCACTGTTTATCTCTACGTATCAAATTTAATAGTGATGGACATGAGAGGGTATGTTGAAAGATTTGAGTCACCACTATTTATATTCACATATCAAATTTAATAGTGATGGACATGAGAGGTTATGTTGAAAAAAAATCTAAATCTTACATCGATAAAGATGAAATATGAAATGAATTTTTAAAGGACCACATCTTATCAACTGATTATGTAAAAACGATTTTGATTGATCGTGAATTTAAAAATCTAATAATATGGCCTAGGTACGCATGGCATTGGTCCAGACACATGTTCAATGGCCAAAACCCTAAACCTACTTTATAAATACTAACTCATGCAGGGTCGGACTTTGGGGTGTGCAAACCGCTCAATGGAATTGGGCCTCCCCAAGGCATGGGCCTCCAAAAAAAATTATAGCCCAATAGTATTGTTAAGTGTTAGGTGGGTGTATTTTTGGGAGGGTGGTTTGAGGTTTCTCAGGTATATGATAGTTATTTTCACATTTGGGTGTACCGCTTATACACGGTACCTTGTATTTATCTTTTAAAAAATTTAAATAGAACATTGTTCTTTGAAAAAAATACATTTTTATTTTATTACGGACCTCTTTTCACCTACAGAACCAAGCATCCAAATTCGTAGGAACGACCCTGAACTCATGACATTGGTCCAGGTAGAGGTTCAATGACCAAAACCGTAAACCTACTCTTTATATACTAGCTCATGACATTGGTCCAGCTACGCATATATTTTACACTAAAATAAATCACAAATTCACGATGCTTATTGACTTGAGCGTTGAAGTGACTTTGTAGGTAACATCCCCTCCTTTGGAGAAAAAGGCTGCCGAAGAAGGTCCACACTCAAAAGTCATTCAACGCCACCATCCGAAGATCTCAGGTCCAACATACTAATTTTTTCAAATTAATTTGAACAATAATATAAAGTAAAATTATAACAAATAACAAACTATTTAAATTCTTTTAAAAAAACTATTTAAATAAAAAATAATGCCACCATCTACATGGTCCATTTGGTGGTCAAGATAAGAGACAAGATAGGATAATTGTATCATAACTTGTCTCAATCTGGTGTTTGATGCCAGATCAAGATATGATAAGTTAATCTTGAAACTTATCATATCATGTCTCACTTGTTATAATTCCTATCCTGAATATGAACTGGGTTAGAGGAAGCCACGATAAGATAAGAAAATAATTTACAGATTTACCACTATAAAAAAATTATAATAAAGAAATCTAATAAAATAAAATGAAAAAAATATTTTGATATTAAATTAAAAATATTAATAATTAATTTTTTAAAATATGCATGATTTTTACACGAGCAAATATGTAATTTATATAATATAAAAATTAAAAAAACTACTAAAATTATAATATATTAAAAAATTGATTAAAGTTACAAGAATATAAATATTAACTTAAATTGTATAACAAATTAAGTATAGTTTCTTTGCAAGGGTAAATTTTTAATTTTCATATAATATATATCACATTTTTTTTATAGATTTTCTAACATATATAATATAATTAATTTAGTTACTCATATTTTTTAAAACAAAATTAAAATTATTTATTTACTAGTGTTAGCTTTTTTTCTATAAATTATATAAAATTATTTAATTATGTATTTATTATCATGTAAAATTATATATTTGTGTAATTATTTAGTAGTGTTAATTAATTTATAAAATTTTCAAATATTACAAAATAAATTGGAAAAAATATGTAATAGTTTCACATAAATTTCTCATTAAAATATTATATATATATATATATATATATATATATATATATATATTATCACGTCATTATATTTACGAAGTGTGACAAAAAAATATGATATTATAAAATGATGTTGTCATGTTTATTATAATATGATAACTAGTATCATGTCTATACTTATTCTATTTTATATTATATCTTGTATCTATCATATCATGCAAATCAAACGGGTTCTATGTGTATCGCACGGGGTACATGTACAAAAATGGTCCAAATTTTGGTGCACACATTCTTCACTCTTGTATGATAAACGAGTGTCATTTTCAGTAACATTTAGCACTTTTGTAAAGAAAATAAGACAATGAAATCCATAACTTTTGAACTCTTTTTCCGTTATGGCCACAATTGAATATTGATTTTGACAATATCTCCCCTACCTTCTAGGCAGTACACAATACCACTATACCAGTCCATTCAAAGAAAAACAAATCCACCACACACCTTTAATATAAATCATGTGATTAAAACTTTGTAGCCCTAATAATGAAGTTTTCATGTCTATATCTTATAACGCCTTTCTTTTTTACAAAAGTTTTGCTTTCTTTCTTACTTTTACCTATGTTTCAAGTCATAAAGCAGCGCAACATGTTTTTCTTTTTTTGTTGTTGAAGGAAGCACAACATGTTATTGGTGACCCATACTACTCCTATCAAACAAGAGTGATGTCTTTCTTGATAAAAGTTTCGGTGTTTAGCCATAGATCATTAGATGCAAGTTATAGCATATCATCAATAATAAAAATGAACAAAAAAATTGTGTACCTTTGAATTAGGTTGATGGACATTTCTTTCTTTCAGTTTTAAACGGTGATGGATGGAGGGGTGGGCAAGCAATGGCCCCGACCCCTCCCTCCCACAACTAATTAACATATATGTATGTACGTGTAAAGGCTATTAATCTTAATTTTTTTTGTTACATCGAGAAAACAACTAAAAAACAACGAAAAAGAATATTAGACTACAACCTTAAGAGTTGCACTCTAGATACATTAGCAAGAAAGTAAACATTTCAAGTTTGGAAGTGGGTTCTCCAAACTGCACCAAGAAGAATCGTGATTGACACTATGTTTGACTAAAAAAATCCGCACACTCATTTACCTCTCGAAAGGTGTGGGTCAGATGCACATTTAGAAGGAGATTAAGGAGATCGTTGATATTTCTAATGATAGTTGTATAAACATGCCAAACATTGAGAGGAGCTTGAATTAAGTTTATGTTCAAATAAAATATTGATCCTAGTTTGAAGTTGGAAAGCAAGTACTCCCTCGAATATAAGTAAAAGATCGTAGTTTGAACATATCTAATAAGAAAAATGCTAATAACAGACGTTTTAACACACACTTTCTAACACACTCTATTTGATCGGTTAAAATTCACACAAGACCCACCAAATTTATATGGGACCTATATGATTTGGTAGGATCCATGTGAATTTTAACCAATCAAAAAGAATGTGTTGAAAAGTGTGTACTAAAATATGTGTTGCTAACGTTCTTCTATCTAATAATCTCAAATATATCCATTCAAAAAATTCTCTTTTTTTGACGGACCATCCAGAAAAATCTCATAGATAACAACATTAAACAACTTTCACTCTATATAATAATGCTTTCTCAATTGCTCTTTTATTTTCGTAAATTAAGTTTTTAGGGACACTTTTGATAATACCCAGTTTTTGTAATCAAGTATTTTTTTTATAAAATCGAATGGTATAATAAACACCCTTACGTTGGCTTTGATGATGTTAGTTTAAGATCTAAGATTGTGCTCCTCTTTAGATCTTAGGTTCAAATTCTTTAGACATCAACAATTTTTGTAATTAAATACTACATATATGACTTGCTCTGACTTCAGCATAACCTTCTAATAGACAATGAGATTGATCATCAGATTAGTAGATTAGTTGATCATTAGCCTTGATACCCATTAAAAAAAATACAATCCTCTTAAAAAGCTGGTCAATCAGTAGATTAGCTCCAAATTCATGGTGGCCAAAGCACTTTCATGTTCTTTAGTGCGCTAATATGAATCTAACCGGTCCATATAGAAGGTGGTGGAAAGCACAACCTACCATTTTTTGCAAGAAACTATATAATTGTAATGATGTACTTTATAATAGTCAACACATATATAGATTACGCACTCCGCACAAAACAGATTACACAAGGAGATTGCTTGTGCCCTACTTGCTCACCGACCTCCATAATTTCAAAATTGTTCTATTTTATAAATCGATCATAATTTACAATTTTATAGATTGGAAGATATTTTCCGATTGTTTTAGAATAATATTAGAATATAAACTTTGTTTTCATCTGTGTGACATTTGATTTAAAACATCAAAAAAATTAGTTTTGACTGCCAAACACTTCTTATTTTAACCACTGAGTTTCATCAAATTAACATCAACGATACTGTATTTTTTTTGTCACATTTCTTCTTAAATCCAACAAGTTAGTTTTAAATTCCTCACTTTTTGTTTTTGTTGAAGGTTAGGGTTTTTTAGTTGTCGATCAAGTAGAAATTGTTTAGGTTTTGAGTAGCACGTTGAAGCCGGATTGATCATGAATTTGGTGAGAGTTTGTCTAATATGTCACTGCTTCCGGAATTTAGTAAGCACGTTGAAGCCGACATATATATGGGTCGGAGATGTAAGTATAAATATAATCGTATTTATGTTTTCCTTACCATTAATATTTATTTTATGTATACGTTTGTATTAATGTTTTTGTTGCTATTTTTTATGAACATGCTAAACTTAACTGCAAAAGTGCATCAACAATGTCAAAAGGATAATCAACTTATAAAAACATCAAAGAATCTTAGATGGTTTTGGGATGTAGTAGATGCATATGGTCTTTTCTACATTGGATCTGTACTACGTTGTTGATGCAAACTATAGTCTGGTTGACCACAACATGATACATTTGGTGGCATAAATTATTTGTAGGATAAATTTTTGAAGAAAATATTTACAGGGGCGAAAAAAGTTGATAATTTTATAGAGATAAAAATTATATCTAACCTTTAATTAAATGTATAATATGTAATTTTATATTTCTTTATCTTATTTGTATCTATTAATGTTATTTTCTTACAATTTATTACTCATAGTTTGTAATGTAAATGCATAAAATTAATTGTAACATTTCTTTCGTTTTATTATTAATTTATCAAATTGAGAAAAAGAAAACTATTTGATTGTTCTAAAATATATTTTATATTATTACTTTTATATTTTGTAAATTTCATTGATTTTATTGAAATAGTTTGTTTTAATTTATTTTTATCACATCAAGTTTTCGTTTATTGATATTTATGTTATTAAATAAATACATAAATTTATTTTCTTTCAATTTCTTCGAAACAAAATTATTAAATAGTCTCTTATTTTCACTTTCTTTCCTTTCATCTATATTTTCTTCATCAACCAAACAAATTTAAAGACGAGAAGGATTAACTTGTCCTAATTTACTTTTCTTAATCTTATACTCCATCAAGTTCTATTTATAAGAAACAATTGATTTTTTAGATTCATTGTTTAATAGATGTATCTGGTCTGGAATATATACCAGATATATCAACTCTTCAATTAATCTAAAAAATAATTGTTTCTTATAAATAAGACTGTAGGGGAATTTAGGTAGGGAAATGATAAATCAGGTCTCGTATGTAAGCAACAAAAAAAAATCATACTTTAAAATAGTTAGTGTACATATGCTAAAAAAATCTTAGCCCGGAGGATAAAGAACCATCAAGGAGTCATTTAATAGAAAAGAATTCAAGTCTTCCGGTGGGGAGTCCCAGATCTTGAACTTGTCATCGTTGGCAGCACCCAATTTAACCAAAAAATTCTGCACTAGCATTCCCTTACCTGAGAGTGGCATAAATGCACCTCCCAATCCATTCTCACTAAATCCTAAACACATGCAATGACATAAGCATGACAATGGTACTTCCTAATCGGCTTAGTAACAATATCAATAATAGTTTTTGAGTCTGAATAGCAACAAACTTGATTGCAACCCATATTATTAGCAAGCTTCAGACCAAAAAAACCAATGTCATAAGTTCTGCATAAGTATTATTGGCAATACCTAGAAAGTCGTTGAACCTAGTTACCCAACTACCATCCCCTCTTCTAAGTATACCACCAGCTCTAGCTCTACGTCACCAAGGTAGCTTCCATCCACCATTAGAGCAAAACAATGGATGCCAGGACACCCATCTATGTCAATTGGTGAAATATTACTATTTCGAAAACAAACTTCCATAATAGAGGCAAGTTTTCTTGTTTCTGCTAGGACTTGAAAGAAAAAGATTGATTCCTTTCCCACACAAACAATATTATGAGCTCTCCAATTCCACCAAAACCCTGCTAAGAACGTACACATGGAAGGGCTAGTGGAGTTAGTTTGAATCCAATCATGCATATTCAAATTTAAAGAAGAAGATGATGTCCATGAATCCAAGACCATGCCACACTTTTTTAGAAGTTGAGCAATCTCTAAGACAATGAAAAATCTCTCAAAAATTATAAAAAATACAATTGTAATTTCTAAATTACCTATCATGAAAAACTTGTTCCACAAGAAAGAAAGTTTTGTTAAAAAATAAAATTCAAATTAATTGAAGGGTAATTTAGAAATAATTTCATTAAATAAGATAGAGTTAGTAGACATTTGCTTATATTCATACCATTAATTTTTTCTTTTCTTTTTCGTTACTTATTTTTGAGATATGAGAGAGTATGTGTTTAATTTTTATTTTTTTTCGTTGAGTATTTGTTTAAAAAAGACTACAGATAATGTATCCTTTATCTCTTTTCTCTTTTCCAAACCTAGTCGTCACAACTTTTCTTCTTATCGACTTCTCATCTATTAAAAAGGGGTGATTTAAGGTCAATTTTGTCTCGAAATTATCCCTTTGGATTGTTTTTCTTTCTCTTTTAGTTAAATAAGTGATTTTTCATATATCTTCAACTTTCTTTCGTTGGTTTTTTGATTCCATGGTTTAACAGAACTTTGTATTTTTTGATTTCCCGTGTTTGTGGGGTGTGTTTTTTATTTCCCGACATAGTGCGATGTTTATTTGATTCAGGTTGAAATATTAGCTTTGATCAAGTGCAAATTCAATCAATGATTTTTGCGTCGTCAACGTTGTAGATTTGGAAACATGAGTATTTCAGTGTCATATTTGTAGGCATATATACTCTGTCGTTTTATACTATTAACATGGATATTGTGAGTTTGTTCGCAGATTTATCCATTTGCTTTTATCGATTTTGAATTTATTTTGTATCAATGTACTCTATCAATTTGTTGAATAAATAAATATCATTTATTTTTGTCAAAAAATAACCTCAGCCAGTGGTGGTGATGATTTACCCTTGATCAACTCAACAATGATAGTTGAGAACACTTAAAATTTATACATATCCAATATATATTCTCTTTGTACTTGATCAGTGAGATGAAGGTGGGTTTCATTTGAAAGTTTATGATCATACTTCCTTAGCACATGATTTCTAATCGAATGTACTTATATGCCTTCTTTCATGTGATTTGATTCTTAAATGTGCTAATATACTTGTTGCAGTACCAAAAAGTGTAACGTTGTTTCTTAAAACAAAACAAAAAAAATGTCACGTTGTTTGAAGATTAATAATAGTAGTTTATAAATATTTTGCTTCCAAATTAATTCATTGAGACGTCATTAAAGAGTAAAACGGTCTATGTATACAATCGTGAAAGTAAAAATAAATAATAGTTCAATAAAATACGGTATAGTAGACCATCAGATCAAAATGTTGGCGTTACAACCTTTTAGCCACAATTTTATAGCCAGTAAACAAACATAAATAACTTTTAAATTTTTTTCAAAATTTTTTAACACAAAATATATATTTTTAAAGCTGAAACAAACACATAATATTTATCCAAAAATGCATCGTAGACTTAAAGATCAAAATAATACTCGTTGTTATGTTCCCAATGCTAGAGAAATTAACATGGTTTCAACATTTTCATTTTGAAAATGATTTTTCATGATATGGTTTAAAGTACTTTTATAATGTAGGGTTAATAGGTCTTTACCTCTCTGTAATATAGCTCATTTTCGGTTTTCCCCTCTGTAAAATTTTTATTTTGATTCACCCCCCTGTAAAATATTTTTGTTTTAATTTACCCCTTTAATAGGCCAAACAAAAACGAAAATTTCTTGAAAAATAAAATAAAATTGGTTTTTGTTTGGCCTATTAGGGGGGTAAATTAAAACAAAAATATTTTATAGGGGGGTGAATCAAAATAAAAATTTTACAGGAGGGAAAACCGGAAATGAGCGAAGGTAAAGACCTATTAATCCTATAATGTAACATATATATGCTCCCTAAAGCTAGTTAGTAGTTTTGATCATCTGAGATCTTCTTGCCCCACCCTTAAGATTTTAAAGATTAGATCAGTGATTTGAGTGAACAATTCACTCACAAAAATTAATGTTACGCTCATTAAAAGAAAATGCTAGATCAATTTATCAGAATGTTAATGTGATAGTGGCATTTTTTTTTTTAAAGATAGTAGTGTGCTTTTGTTAGCAGTGGACAGGACATAACAACGTTGAGCTGATTAAAATCTTTAAGAAAAATGATATTTGGACAACTATTTTTTGACAGTTTTGTGACAATTTTCTCTTTCTTATTCACATTACGTTTTTATCTTTCTCTTTATTATTTTGATTTTTGTATCAATACTTCTTTTTCTTTAAAATTTTATAATTATCTTATAAATTATGACGCAAATAGTTGTTCAAATAATACAACTCAATATTTAAGGTCCACACTGCCCCGCCAATCAAAAGTTATATCTTTCATATATTTTTCGCCCAATAACCACTTGACACATAAAATATGTCAATTTCAGCTTTATTAAAAACAACTGTTTAGTCAAAAAAGGTATCTCTTGATTGAATTATATGATGGAACTATATGTGGCACCCATTTGATGGCACTGTTTGATCAATGTATATAAGGCTCACCTAGAATCAATAGCGATAAGTTGATTTCATACAAGAGTTTGGTGATAGATGTAATAATGGATGGAATATAGTTGAGAGCATTTATATTGTCTAATGTATTTATGTTAAAAAATTTAGGGTTCGTTCTGGTGGTAAAAATATCTTTATTTATTAATTTTGTTAGGTCTATAATAACTTAACCTAATAATTTTCTTCTAAAATGCTGCATTAGGTTAGTAACAATTTAACCTAACAAATTCCATCTAAAATGCAGCGCACCAATTTAACCTAACAAATTCCCTCTAATAACCTAATAATTTCCTTCTAAAATGCTGCATTAGGTTAGCAGCAATTTAACCTAACAAATTCCATTTAAAATGCAGCGCACGAATTGAACTTAACAAATTCCCTCTAAAATGCAGCAATCCCTAATATTTCTCCCCACTGATGAGCTTTTCATTCATATCTTGTTGTGTCATCGTTTGTATATATCTATTGTTTTTGTAGACTTTTTTTTGACAAGTTGTTGTACACTTATCCCTTACTCTTTAATCTTATTACGTTTGCAACAACTAAACCTAGAAAATTCCCTCCAAATGATCCGCATTAATTGCTAAGTGCTAACCCTAATTATGTATTTCCTTCCAACACTTCTTCAATTTGAAATTCAAAAAATTTTGTTCGGAACCATGAACCGCGTTAAATTACATCTATTGTTATAACCCTTGAAAAATACACAGCTCTTCAACCAAACACACATCTTCAAAATAATTAATACATTGTATAAGACCTCTTCTATTATTAAATTCTATGATATATGCAGATATGATATGTATTTGGTTGGAAAAATATATTATTACTTTTAGTAAATATCAAAGTGTAATTATTCTTTCTAGAGTTGTACATGTAATTTAGAAATTCTATTAATTGAAGTGACTTTGTTTTTCATGTTAGTAAAAATTTAAAACAACTATTACAAGTCAATTTTTTATATTTAACTATAAAAGTAATAAATAAAATTGACCCGTGCAACAATATAATATTTTATTCTTTTTATATTTTTTCTTTATGATTGAGAAGATAATGCCCCAATAATATATTGTGATAAAATAACAGTCTTTAATTGATTAGTTTTTCAAAAATTTGATAAGATTCAAGTGTCATTGAAGGACATAGTAAGACAAATTTGATTGTAATATTGTATCTCTAATAACCTAATTTGCTTTTATTGATCGACCCATGATCTTACGGGTTAAAGATTATTCACTGGTCTTTATTATAGTCGACAAGACCCGTGCGTTGCACGGGTCAAAAGTCTAGTAAATATTAAACCGTCTCGCTATACTTAACCTAATTTTCCCTCCACACTTTTGCATTTAATGTTTATCTAAAGTAAAATAAAATTATGTTCCTAATTATATGCTATTTTTTTTTGGAAAGGAATAACTGTTAACCTGTCTCGCTATATCCTTATTTATTAATTTTGTTAGGTCTGCATCTACTTAACCTAATAATTTCCCTTTAAAATGCTGCATTAGGTTAGCAGCAATTTAACCTAACAAATTCCATCTAAAATGCAGCACACCAATTTAACCTAACAAATTTCCTCTAAAATGCAGCAATCCCTAATATTTCTCCTCATTGATGAGCTTTTCATTCTTATCTTGTTGTGTCATCGTTTGTATATATCTATTGTTTCTGTATACTTTTTTTTTACGAATTATTTTACACTTATTTAATACGTTTACAATCAGAATACCCTAATTTCCATGCAAACCCAGCTACCCTAATTTCCATGCAAACTCGACTATATATAGCAAACCCTAAACCGTGTTCCTTATTTATTAATTTTGTTAGGTCTGCAACAACTTAACCTAATAATTCCCCTCTAAAATGCTGCATTAGGTTAGCAGCAATTTAACCTAACAAATTCCATCTAAAATGCAGCGCACTAATTTAACCTAACAAATTCCATCTAAAATGCAGCAATCCCAAATATTTCTCCTCACTGATGAGCTTTTCATTCCTATCATGTTGTGTCATCGTTTGTATATATCTATTGTTTTTGTAGACTTTTTTTTTGACAAGTTGTTGTACACTTATTTAATACGTTTACAAACAGAATACCCTAATTTCCATGCAAACTCGGCTACCCTAATTTCCATGCAAACTCGGCTATATATAACAAACCCTAAACCGTGTTTCTCTAATAAAAAAAACCTAAACTGTGGTAAATTACACAGACAGCAGAAGAATCATATATTTTGATATTTTGATTTTTGCAAATGGAAGGACGTGACCTAACAACCTTCCTCTCATACCACTGCTTAATTGGTATTCTAATTTAACATGCATTTTATCAATATGCATATTTTTTTGAGAATTGGAATATCCAAATATCTTAAGTTCATTCTTTCAACAAAAAAGTCTTGGGTTCATAATACAAAATGACGGAGAAATAAATTCAGATGTAAATCATTGTATTCAAGTTGGATGGTTGAAATGGAGAAGAGACTTAGCTGTTTTTTGTGATACAAATGTGCCGTTTAAGTTGAAGTGAAAAAATACTAGAGAGTTGTCAGAACAACGATGTTTTATGAAACAGAGTATTGGCGGTTAAGAACCAACACGAGAATAAAATATGTGTGCGGAGATGGGAATGTTGTTTTGGATGTGTGGTAAGACTAGATGAGACAAGATTAGAAATGGCAACATTGTAGAGATATTGGGGTAGCACTTATAGTATAAATATTGTGGAAAATAGGTTTAGGTAGTTTGGACATTTAGAGAGAAAACCTATAGATTCTATAGTAAGAAGAGTGGATCAAATAGAGGATAGTCATATTACAAGAGGTATAAGAAGAACTATAAGAATCGACTACCACATTTATTAGTCAATGAGATAATCAATTTTCCGTGCATCGCATGGATCCAAATAGTAGTATGTCTTAAATTTAAATGTTCTAGATTTGAGTCTTGTTAGTGTACTTAGAGGGGGGGAAACATAAATCTATATAAATTACTCTTTTAACTTAAAGCCTTCTCTACCTTGAATTGAAACATTATCTCTTCGCCATAAAAATATATAGAAAACTATATACTTGTCTATGTCTTGTGATAACCATTTTTTTTGAAATTGAACTTGATATCTTAAGGTTTACGACACTCACACATACTTACAACATTCAAATCCACTCAACGCCAACCGCTTGTGCAAGACCTCAGCGTTTAACATGATCAAATTTATACTTCATCTGATTTTTATTATAAGAAGTTTTTCAAGAAAAACATTTGATCATATTTATAAGAAAATGTCAGGATTTTTAAGGTGCAATTATTGTTTAAAAAACTTTTTTTTTTTTTTAAAGATGTTTAAAAGACTTTTATATCATTCTTTTAATGTTTCTTTTTTATATTAGTGATTGTTTTAATGTTTCACAATTTTCTATAAGGATGAATCTATATGTAAAAGTATTCGAAATGTTACAATAATTAATAATTACATTAGTTTTGATATCTTTTTTCTTCTTATAATAAAGGAGGGAGTAATATTTATTTTCGTTCTCTAAAATAAAATATTGACTTAAGATGTCAATAACTGTATTAAAATATAAAGTTCGATTCAATTAAAAAGATGTTCTTGATAAGTTATTTTCAAATCTTGTTTTTGATCAAAATAACCTCGTAGGTTTCATTGAGTATGATTGTACCAAATCCAAAGAAAATGGCATATACAAATGAAATTCTGTAGTCCATAAATAAGCCAACAGAAATACATGTAACTAGAGAGACGTAGAGAGGATTATAAATTAAATAAATAATAACCATTAAGAATAAAAAAAAAAAACTTAAAACTCCTTCATTGTCTTTCTTCAGTGAAAAACACCAGTCGGAGAGGATAAGATTCTTCTTTTCTTCCTTTTTGTTTTGCTTTATGCTATATCCACTTTCAATGATAACCATGCTTGATCACTAAAAAAATCTCTTATTGTCGGTCAAAGATGACTATGAAAGTTGCATAATGGAAGTCTTAATTTTGTTTTCGATTGGATTGTAATTTTTAATCGACTATGTTTTTGTATAATTTTCGATCAGATCGTAATTTCTAATTGATTTTTTTCAGACAAATACAAAAATTTGTGATGATTATTGAACAACCATTGATGACTAAATGGGAAGTGAGGATGGACCAAAAACCACTAGGCAAACAACAACAACGAAAGGCTCAAAACCAACAGCGAATATGCTCCTTACAAAAGATATTGGAAGAATTTTTTCCCACCCAAAATGACATTCCATGCAGGGAGTATTTGACTCCACAAAAAAATAATTTAGGGAGTCCTTGAAAAGAAAATTCAAATTTTGTATCGTTTAAAATATGAAGAATGTTATTTGTACAACAATTTTTTAGAACAACTTATGAGATAACCAAAATATACAAAAGAATGTAGGTATTAGTACAACCATTGATGACTAAATGGGAAGTGACGGTGGAACAAAAGCCACTAGGCAAACAACAACAACAACAGACAACGAAAGGCTCAAAACCGGCAACGAATACAGTCCTTACAAAAGATATTGGAAGAACTTTTTCCCATCCAAAAAAACATTCCATGTAGGGAGGTATTTGACTAAAAAAAAATTGTAGGGAGTATTTGAAAAGAAAATTCAAATTTTGTGTCGTTTAAAATATGAAGAATGTTATTAGTACAACAATTTTTTAGGACAACTTATGAGATAACCAAAATATACAAAAGAATGTGGGTATTAGTACAAAAGTTAAAGTAGTAGAGAGAGAAAGTTAAAACAAAATGTGAGTATGAGAAAAATTGTCACAAAATAATTGTTTTAATATCATTTTTCATAGAATGATATTGGGGCAAGAGAATGAATATATCATTAAGAGTACACTTCTAAAAGTATTTATGGTTTTCTTAGAAATATTGGGGCAAGAGAAAGTTCCTCCCTTGCACACTTGACTAACATTGGAAAACCAAAACAAAAATTAAACATTTTTTAGATGGAAAACAACAATTAAACAAAATTATGGATGTCTAAAGTCCAAAAATTAATGATTGAAAAGAAAACTCACAAATCGATCTACCAAACAAAACAAATATTTGTTGGTTGCTTTTGATTCTTTTTGTGAAAATTTGATTTGATTTTTGGTGTTAACTCTCTGGGTTTCAGAACTCGGTTTCTCCCAAACGAATCACTTTTTAGTGGAGTTTATTAATCACTTAAGTTCAATCACTTGATGGTAAAAGTTTAGATTTTTAATATTTTTGGAACCAATCCAACCATTTTTAAATCTTTATACATTTAATGTCAATTTTTTTTATTAGTATAAGATATTTGTGTTAGTCTGTTATCTATTAGTTTTTATAATGTTATTATTAATGTAAAAACTTGTGATATTTCATATAATTGATATTTGTTTAGAAAAATGATATTTGTTATTTTATAATGTTAATTTCAGTATGTTGTGTGTGTATGATCAAATTACTTGAGCTAACCCAAACCACACTTAATTGAGTCATATTGGGTTTTTTTTTATTGGAGCAGTAAAACAATAAACCATGTAATTTTCTTAATCTTTGAACAACGTAGTTTTTCCCTTAAAATTGATCCAAAAATCAAACCACAAACACCCTTAAATAGAAGAGTAATGCTAGCAACATTCTCTTTTGAATACTCTTTCTAATACTCACTCTCTTATTGATTTATATCATTGTGGGTCTACACTTAGAAAATTGAACTCACACAAAGTGGTGAGACATGCATTGATTTAATCCAATAAAAGAGTGAATGCTAAAGAGAGTGTTGAAAAGTGAGTGTTGCTAGCATTACTCTAAATAGAATCTGGGGCACTGAGATGCACTAAAGATAAGATCTCAATGCTTCAAACAACAAAAACCCTAGCCTATGTCAAAAATCGTAAAAGAAAATGAGGCACAAAAAGAACTCGGCTCCTCCTTCACACAATACTAAGTTTATGTTTGGTTCCATGTTTTGAGCAAGTGAAATTGATTCTGAAGATGTAAAAATAATTTTTCATATGTTTGGTTGCTCTTGAATATAATTGATTTTGTATTAAGAATTGATTTTAAAAGATATGACATAACAAGTGAGAATGGGTGTCTATGGCTGAGATTAGAACTCACATTAAAAAGAGTAAGAAGGGCAGGAGAGAAATTTTCTAACAGAAAAGATTCTTTGGATTGAGCATAAATAAGAAAATGATCGTCAATGATTGATTAGAATGATGAAAACTCCAATTCTCCCTTTGGTACCCTAGTAGAGTATCAGGCTCAAGTACTTATATACTTATGCTCTTATTTCTTCCACTTTCAAGCACCTTTAACTTGCATATGAGTGGCAAGAGAGTCGTGCTAGAATCATCGACATGTTGGAAGAGGGAATTGATGCTTCAAACATAGTCGATGAATGAAGCACTACCAACTTCGTCTTATCTTTTCTTCAACATTATAGAGTAAATTTTAACGGTCCGTCTTATCTTCTAGAATAGTATAAATGAGAAATCAACATGTGCATAGTTTCGAAAGGTTGAACAAAAGTAAATAGAAAAGTTGTAACAAAAAGAAAAAGCAAATAGACAAAAAAGGAAGGAAACATAAGATATCAGTCTATCACATTGTCATCTAAGCATTTGAACTCCCATAACAGGAAGTTCAATTTAATCAGTAAAACAAAATGCAATCTGATTTTGTCAGAAGCGTTAGCGCATAGGAGAGTCACGATTAGGCAAATCACAACAATGCTTAGTTACTAAACTGATGAGAGACTTTGTTAGCATACATATATTAGGTGTTTTATCCACACATTCAGTCTTAGGCCCCATCTGGTTGAAGAAAGGGGTTTGCAATCTCATCGGTACCATCAGTTGGGGACACAAGCATCACAGCAGTTCCTCTACAAACCTGCATTTTAGCAAAAACAGTAAAGTTCAAAGAGTGGTAATTTGCCCATGCTTTAGCTCAGTGAAATTAAGACTGTTGTTAAAAGAAAATAATCATTCAAATGTGTTTGTTTTTGTCATGTCGTGTAGCTTCAAACTTGCAGGAAATGCTCTTCAATACATGTAATGCTCTTGATAGGCATTTGCTACTATGATATGAAAATTTCAAATTTAGCTCGCTTGTGAAAAAGGAAAAATTGCTTTTCACTCTCAAGAAACTCCCAACCATCACAAAGATATTATCACTCTATTAAAATGAAAATTGCAGCTAAACAGGCTATAAAACTCTTTCATTGCAACTCCTCAACACACAGAAATTGTGTAAAGTACCATTGACATGCCTATTACATGTCATCGTTGTTTCGTCATTCAAATAATGAAACTGCAATCTCAGGTTTTAACCGTAATTTTTTGTCCTGATAAAGGTAAAGATTTGCATACATACAAGAACTTCCCATTGGTTTCAATTAATAAAAGTTTTCCTCTTTCTCAACAATTCATCTGACTTGACTCATGAGTCATGACAAGTTAGCTGGTTAGGCGAACAAAACATCTGCGTGACAAATTATGTTCCTAATTTCATATGCTCTATCAATTGAGTAATGACTAACAAGACAACTACAGTATTCTGACAATCAGACCAGAGATTTATTAATGCAAGTTAAATTTCAGTGTTTCATGCTTTGGGAAATTTCTGTTTTAGAAAAGATTAGATGGGAAAGATAGAAGCTTACAATCAAGCCAAGACTTCTTGTCTGATCGGTAGTTTTCAACGGATCATCAGGATCTGCAACACAAAAACAAAATATCATGGATTTTTGTTATGAATTTAACTGTGAGACACGTTATAAAAGAATAAGAAAAGATGCTATTTCGTTTATAAAACATTTAACCATTCAAGTCTATCTTCTATCTTTTTGAAACTAAAACCAAATAATTGATTTGCAAAGGGGATTGTTAACTCCCTTCTCAAACATGGAAAAATTACAGATTATATTTGAAGGATGAATTACTATTGTGCAAACAAAACATAGTTGGACTCCAGAATTACAGTTTTCCAAGGGAGAATTTACCAACTGCAGGACTACTGTATTAGATGATAAGAGAGTATAAAATTACATCAAAATGACCAAGCTCAATAAGCTTGACAAGAAAGGCTTAGCATGTATGCAAGTACACATAAGGTTTGTAGATCCACAGAGGTAAATTATTTACAAAATCTAATTATCAAAATATGTGGAACACATCTCCTTTGTCCATATTGAGTGACTGTCTTTTCAAGCAGGTAATCTTGTTGCCAAAAGAATAAGAAAATGTAATCAACCCCAAAGAGTTAAAGCAGTATCAGTGTGGGTTATTTCAACTGTTGAAAACTGATGTTACAGTATGCTACTTTTAATTAATTATTCATTCAGGCGTTCACACTCACAAGTTGCGTAAGTTCCTTTTAGTGCTTACTGATTAGATAGTATTGTAAAATAAACAAAAAGTTAAGGCTCAGGAAAAAAAAACAATTTTATGATATAGCTTTTGTTTAGAAGCTAATTTTATAGCTTTTGAGAAAAGCACTAACACTGGTTTTTTGAGACTTTTTTCTATCCTTTGAAAAGCTTAACTAATTTACTATACAATTTTTTCTAACATTTTTCTAAGAGTAAAAGTGCATTTTTAAAATAAAAAATAATTAAAAAAAAACAATTGGGCCCTGAATCTGATTCAAAGAATATTCAACTTCATTACCATCTAATCCTGAAAACCCATCTTATTTCAATGAGTTATATGAAAAATGAAGCCATTGGCATTATTATATGATCCAAGATTCATAAATATCAAAAACATATATAAATCATTGAGTCACTGTGAAAACAAGGTCCTGTTACTATGCAGTATTTACCTCTCAGAAACTCGACAGCTTCGTCCAGTACAAGGTTAAGTAATTGATCATATCCTTTTAAAGTTCCTGTCACTGAAATTCAACAAATTGAAATATGTTAGACCTCTCATTACCCATGCAAACAATAGGATACAAAAGCACAATGACAAGAAGAGGATCAGTGAGAATAGTGATTTGAGTGGTAGCGAAAAATATAACAGTTTGCTATGAGTGGTTCAAATGCAGTTAAAAGAATAAGATTGATTTGAGTGGTAGGGAGGTTGTAAGCCGTTGGTTGCTTGCTCTATTGGTCTTTTTTTAATTTTCAGTTCATAATATCCTATGCTCCCACAAACTTCTTTGATGGTTTCAAGCCTTAAGTAAGAGGAAGGGAATATTCAATGCGAAGACAATATGAATTTGCTGCCTGTCCATACCTGACAATTAGTTTCCTAACAAAATATAACGAGAACCAAAAACCTTAAGCTTTGGGTTTATGGGTCTTCTCGCTTATATATTGCTCAAAATTCACTTTTATATCCAATGTGACAAATGTAGGACTTCTAACTCACCTCACTCGTACCTCCGTTGACACACCCACTACATGAATGGGACCTACCGCCTAACCACCACTGTCTAGTAGACTTTCGATACAAGGAGCCGGTCCTGGTCGAACCCTAGTCCAACCATTGCCTCTGATACCATTGTTGGGTCACGAGGGGAGCCTTGGCTCTAATACTATTGTTGGGTCACGAGGGGAGCCTTGGCTCTAATACTGTTGTTGTGTCACAAGGGGGAGCCTGGGGATCATCCACATTGGGCCAAGAGTAACCATACAAGTGAGTTGGACACGACATCTTTACCCAAAACCTTAAGGCATTGGGTTTATGGGTCCTCTCACTTATGTATTGCTCAAAAATCATTTTTCTATCTAATTTAGGACTTCTAAGTCACCTCACACACACTTGCCACAACAAACGTTAACTTAATAATTTTCTCTTTTGCCTAAAATCTATGAAGCACAGACACTCCTCAGATCAGGTGTGTCCCGGTGTCAACACCAACACATATAACTACACTGAATTATGTGATTTTCTCAAATTATCGGCGGTGTCAGTGTCCATTGAAGAGATGACAGAGAAAATTAACTATGAATAAGAAAATATAAATTCATATTTTGAAACTACTAGTTTCATTTTAATTATCAAAGTTCATTATCAGAATCACAAATTACAAAATTGGTACAAAATAAAACCATATAATTTGACATAAAATGAAATAATCAATAAATTTAGCCCTTAATACTTATTAGCTTGTCAAATTATAACAAGAAGAAGAAACCCTAAAAATGAGTTACCTTGCCTACCACCGGTGAGCTTAACTTGAACACCTTTGTCAACGAACTTTGCCAAATCCAGAACTGTTTCTTTCCTCCCTGACTAAAATCATCAAATAAATTGTGAGATTAATTAATTTAATTTGAGTGTTGTATGTGATTTGTGTGATCTGTATAATTGAACTCACCATGTCGAAGTCTCAGTCTCTCACTCAGTCGCCGCTGTTTGTACTGTGTGAGAGAGAATACAGAGACGGTGTGCGCTATATAAATTAAATTAATTTTTTTTTTTTTAGAGGAAACTTAATTTTCTTATTTAAAAAATACCCAAATTCATCTTTAATAAAAACAAAAGTTTAAATAAATCACACAAAAAAAAAAAGTTTTCATATATTTTTATCCCTTTGTTAGAAAAATAAAAAATATATATAATTCTAAATGTATTATTTTTATTTTTAGTTCTCGTAAATACAAAGTTTTCTTAATGATGGGATGAAGCTAAGAAACTAGCATGTAGGTGAAGACAAATTTGACATCATTATCAAGAAACATATTCACAAAAGGAAAAATAAAGTCAATATTTACTCTGACAAAAAAAAAAGTCAATATTTACTCCACCAAATGTAGTTTCATGACCCTTATAGTAAGAAAGTTCGTATTGGTCTCTCGGTAGATATGACAAATATTGATTCACAAAGTCGCGAAGTTGGGTAAAAAAATAACCTTAGAAAGGAAAGGTTTAAGAAAAAGATTTTGACCACACTGTATCTACCATCACTTTGGAGTCTATCTCACATTCCATCAAATCGATAACTTGGTTGGGATGAGGTGGTAATTGGTTCGATGATAACTTGGTTAGAGCGGTGGATAATGAAGCTAATACTTTGTTATGGTTAGACTCATGGTTGGAAAAGGGGCCTTTTATGTTTAAGATTTAGTGGGTTGTTTGATTTAGCTGAAAATCATTGTGTCTGAGATGTGTAATTTATAGCGGAGAGATGAAAGTGACGTATGAGGCTTCTTCATGCATGAGAAGATGAGATGTTAGAGGAGTGTTGTTTGTTGCTTTCTAATAATTTTTTTTAAGAAAGCAAATCAGATTTTTTTTTAAGAAAGCAAATGAGATGTTTGGGAGTGGAATCTTGATCCCACGAAAGTTATCATTTTCTCTGTATACTTAGCATGTCAGCTTCCTTGGATAGTTAGCTCAGTATTTTGTTGCCTTTTATATGGCTTTTTTTGGTAATTGTTGATTTTTATTTCATTTTCGCTTCTTCAACCAAAAATAATTATTTTAGTCTTTATTTTAACTTTTATACTATAAACAAAAAAAATGTTTCATTAAAAATGCATAAACAAAAATGTCAAACCTCCATAACCAATTGTTGTGAAATTGAATGTTGATGAAAGTTGTAACACTCATGGAGGGATTCATGCTGGCGGTCTTATTCCGGATGATATAGGTAATTAGCTTGTTGTGTTCTCCTCCCATGATTGTCAAGGTGATGTGTTATTTGATGAGCTTTTTGCAATTTATCTTGGTATCACTCTTATGCTTCAACACAGACATTCAAGAGCAATCATATATTCAAATAGCCTTGAGGCTATTCAGTTGCTGACTCAAAGAAACAAGTTAGAGTTTCATGAATACAATTCGTTACTGGGATTACCAATTTAATCGACCATGCCCCACAATTAGTCTTTCATATATTTCAAGAAGCTAATCTCAATATTGATTGGTTGGCAAAATATGGAAATTCTTCTGCTATGGGTGTCACTACATGGTTCTCTCCGCATTTTGGGCTCTTAGATCAGCTGTGTGGGGATGCCCTGGGCATTTAGTGTGTCTTTTCTGTTATTTTTCTTTTGATTTATTTTAAATTAAAAAAACCATAAACAAAAATGTCAATGATTTATACAAAAAAAATGGTTGAATATATTTTTAGTCCCTATAAATATACCAATTTTTCTTTTTAGTCATTCTAAAAATTTTCTTACACTTTTAGTTCCAAAAGTTTTTCATTTTCACTTTTGGTCCCTCCTTTTAAATAAACTCATATGTATAATTCATATTTTTGAATAAAATTTTGCAGAAACGTTTATAATATTATAAGAATATCTCCTAAAAAAGTAAGAATTTTTTACAGTATTATTAGAATTCATATTTAATGTCCTCGTGAGCTTAGCTCACTTGGTATGAACAATGCATAATATATGCAAGGTCCTAGGTTCAAACCCTGGCCACCACCAAAAAAAGAATTCATATTTAATTTATATTTTGTTAAAAAATTATTTTTTTATTCGAAGAGATTGTTATAAATTATAATATTCTACACATTTTTGCACAAATTCATTAAAAAATACATAAATTGACTTAAAAATAAGGATTGATTGAAAATTTTATAAAGATTAAAAATGAAAGATTTTTTTTAGAAAGATTAAAACAAAATATATTTATAACAACGATCTCAAGAACATATTTATCCCAAAAAAACAAGTCAATGAGTTAAAAATTAAAACAACATACTCCCTTCGTTCCTTTTTAAGTGTCTTATTAGTTTGAATTTTTCATTCCTATTTAACTATCGTTTTGGTATTTTAAGGGTATGATTTGTCAATTATTCTTATATTTTTTTAATAAAACTAATTAATGCTATATATTTGAAAAATTAAAGTTTATTTTTTTAAACAAAGTTTGTTTGTTTTGTTTTAAAACAAAATTTGATTCTTGTTATCTTAAAATTTAAACAAAATTTTGTTACCTATGATAATAGTTTCATGAAGAGTTAAAATTATATAAATAACAAGAGTAGTATCTGTTAAAAATTTCAAGAGATATGCACAATAAGGCTGGAAAAAAAAATTGTTTGTTATGAGAGAAAGATAAAAGACGCAAAAAATAAGAATTTGTTGGAGAAAGAGAGTAGTAAATAACAATTGTTTGTTACATATTAAATTTATTGGAAAGATAAAGTATGTGCAAAAAAATATGAAATTATCAATGGATTAAAATGAGGGTAGAAAATGAAAAAAAGTGTCCAAAAATAAACTTCGTTATTTTTGTGTTAATATTTTAAAGGGAAATGTTAACTTGTGCCCTAAAGGCACAAGTTAATGATTCAAATATTGAAAAAAACTTATTGAACTATGTGCATTGCATTCAATATTTAACTTTTTAATTCCACTGCATTTCTTTCTATTAAAAATGGTTTGGTTGTTCCGCTCAGTTCTAATTGCCTCAAATAAGAATTTTTTTTCTTCAGAATAGATTTTTACTTATTCATGTTCTGGAAATAAATAAAGTCCGTCAAAATTAAAACTTGATATGGATTTTTCCAAAATTTACTCATTAAGTTAAAAAAAAACCAAATTCAGTTAATAAAATTTTTCTATCAAATTGATCTATTTTCTGTTCAAATTCTGGATAATTACTATGAATAGAAAGAAGGAGACCATGAATCTTATTTATCAAGATGGAATTTATTGTGTAAGTTTCATTTTGAATTGATGGTGAAAAGCTTTGTCTACGAAAAGGTCCATTCAATACAGTATTTCTTCTGGTAGGTTTCTTAACATGTGTCCTAAATGTAAGTACTATCCTATTTTAAAACGACACTTAAAAAAGAATGAGCCGGCACTACCCAACACACCTACACCTACACCGCTTACACCGCGAAGCATCTCTAACTTTCTTCTTCTCCAAACTAAAAACACTCTCATCATAAACGACACGTCGTCGATCACCAAAACCCTAACCAACAATGGCCACCGACAAATCAGTCCTCGCTGTAATCAGAGCCGCGCGACCAACCTTCCGCAACCAAAACGACAAAATCGCTTTCGTCGTTCACTCTTCTTTTCTCGCTTCCGGTTACATCCTCACCGCTACTGGTCCTCAAGCCCTCTCCGATACCGCTCTTTCCAACCCCTCAAACGGTAAATCTAAAAAAATCTTTTTTTTTTCTTTTCAATTTTTTGGTGAATTTTGAAGTATTTATTGATTTTTGTGTTTTTGTGTGTAGATGAGGTTTCTGTTGATCATTGGAATGAGTTGAATGATGAATATGCGTTTGTTTACGCGAATTCGGAGAAGGAGGGTTTGAAGAAAGTGCTTGTTAAATGTCTTGTCATGAATGGGAAGTTGCTTGTTCATGCTTTGTCTCAAGGATTTAAAGAGCCTCTGCATCTTGAAATCAAGTCATTTTTTATTTTTTTTATTTATAGTTGGAAATTTTGATTGTTTTGATGTTTTGTGTTGATAAATTTGGATGTTAGAAGATGTTTGTTTTGTTTTGTTGAATTATGCTAATTTTGGAAATTGGGATATTAGGTCTTTACGTTGTAAACTATGCAGCACTTACACGTAGACATCAGTAGTAATTTAAGAAAATGTATAATCGAATGTGATCACATGTGTCACGTCGTGTCAGACGTGGACTTCGGTTGGACACTCTTCGATTAGAAGTGTTGGGGCTACTGAGGCTGTAAATGACTTGATTTTCTTATTATTTTTGTGTTGAAAATTTTGGATTTTTGCAACTGGGTTTTCTTTGTTGGGTTGGATTATGATAATATGGAAAATGGGGGTGTTGATTTTATTTTTTGTTATACTTTAAATGATCTGGAACAGTGTTGGGCTTTAAAAAACCAACACAAATAAATTAATCGCAGTAAAGATGAGGTTGTTTTGTTGGATGTGTGGTAAGACTAGACAGGATTGGATTATGAAGGACAACATTAGGGAGAGTTAGGGTAGCATAGCACCTATAGTAGAAAAGATGGTGGAAACTAGCCTAAGGTGGTTTGGGCATGTAGAGAAAAGGCTTGTGGACTGTGTAGTAAGGAGAGTAAATCATATGGAGGGTAGTCGAATCACTAGTGACAGAGGAAGACCTTGAAAAACTATTAAGAAAGATAGAAATATGATATATGATAGAACATTATGACATCTGTTGGAAATTCCTCCTTCATCGTGGTCCTCCCCTAGCCACCTAATTGCGGTATTTGTGTTGCCTCTGTTGTAGCTTCCAACACCTTCATTGTGTTGGTTGTGAAGGGGTGGGTTTAGTTCCACATTGTTTAGAGATATGTCCTATGTAGTGTTTATAAAGCATGCCCTCACCTTAAAAGCCGGTTTAGTAAGGATGAGTTAGGCCCAATATAAAATATGAGAACATTGTTTGATCCATGCAGCTGCCCCACTTAGTGGGGCTTGGTTGTTGATGAAAATGATCTGATTTTTTTTGTAGGACATTTAGGATTTGCGCAACTGTCTTTCTTTTTTGGATTGAGTTGTGCCCTGTTTGGATAAACATCTTAATATAGTGCTTACAGCATAAACATTTACCATCAAAGTGCTTATGTATAAACTATTTCTACAAAAAGAAAAAGTTAGAATAAAGTCAAACTATTTTCATGTAAACTATAAGTTGTTTTTATAAGCCATCCTTGTGCGCTTATGGAAATAAGCTGAGAATAGTTTATGGATTAGACATATCATGTATAAGATGTCTGAAACAGTTTGATAAGTGTTTATGCTAGTTGATAAACTCATACAAGTCAATCCAAACAAAATTGCTTATTATCTGAAATGTCTATGGAGCAAGTAAAACCTTAATTATAGTTTTAAGATATTTTACTCAATTGTGCAAGGCTTAGAATTTTGTGAGTGGGTTTTGTGTTTTAATTATGCTCCCTTTGAGACGTGTTCTGACTGTATTTCTGTATTTGCAGTGTTGCGGACTATGCTGGAGAGGATGGAGGTAGCAATTTTTCTCAGCAGTTCAAGAATTTGGACAAGCTGGTGAAGAAAATAGATGCTGATATTTTGTCAAAGTTAGACGGTACTGCCCATGCCAGCTCATCAACTAAAAGGTAAATTTGGATTCTGTGAACTACTTCCTTTTCAATTTTCAATGTAACGTGTGTGTGTGCCAACCTTATATAATTCTGAGAGTATGGACATGAATTTTTTTAATTGGGCCATTATCTAATCATGACTTATAAGAGTAGAAAGCTTTATGCTGATAATGAATGGGAATGATCTTTTTAAAGCTTTTGATTGTTAAATCATGCACAAATGAACGAGTGATGGTGTAAAAAAGCTTCTATATTGGCAGTGGATGAAAATTAAATTTCACATCGTTTTTTCGGATAATGTTTGTTATTAGCCATGAAGTATAGCTACTAACGTAGACACCGAACACGGCCTCTAAATTTCATTAGTTTTCTGTTTCCATGTTAGAACCAAGTCATCAAAACAAATTGAAAGAATTAAAAGTATCTTTTCACACCATCAAAATGTTTTTGTATATGCTTTTCTACTTGGTCCATTGCTCCATGGATGAATGCTATATTAGCTAGTTTCTTATTTGAGTTGACCAAACGAAGCACTTCGATAAGAGGAAGTGCACCCTTCAAACAAATCATAGTGCTCTTTTAGAACTTCTGGTCTAAAAAACAACATCCTCAGTGGCTTTCCCATCCCTTTTCCGTGCAAAGCTGCTGGACTTTCATTCCTTACATGTCAACATTCTTATCAAAGCATCCTTGATTTCTCAAATTTTTCTCTAGCATCAAATCAAAACAATGTTTTGTACAAGGTGTCCAATATAACCTTTTTCTTTTCTTCTTCAATATCTCACCGACAGTTTTGTATTTTGTTACATTGTCGGGGGCAATTTGGATAACATATTATTCTCCAACATCTTCCACAATGGTGTCCATCCATCCTCTTAATTTTGTCAGTTGTTTTAGATTATATGAGATGCATCTTTCAACTTCAAAATGACTGTCAGTATGTATTGTCCTTCTCTGATCGGTCCACCCATCAGTCAGTATGGTGCACCCCAACCTCTTCCATTCAGCTTAATTCAGTTTCATATTCTTACAAATATGCATTTGTCAACTTCACTTCCTTTAGATAATTCACTTCACTCTAAGTTCATTATAAGATGCTGGCTTAAGTCTCGAGCCATGTTTTGCAATCAGATCACACATAATGAGAAATTCATCACTCCTTGGAAAATTGAACGAAATGGCATTACTGTAGGAAACCTTCACAAATGCTTGACATGCTTCCTCTCGTCTTTTTTTTTTTTTAATAAAAATATACTGTTATAGTAACTTGTGTGCTAATTCCCCTCCTTGAAAAAATTACTAGAGCCCTGAAAAAATCTCTTCGGTACTTTTTCTTTTTTCCACAACCTCCACCTCTTCATTAACTTTCAGATATTTTGATTGGATTCTGCTGCAAACCAACATAAGTGTTCAACCAATGAAAGATAATAAAAGGTTAAATTAAATGATTTGCAGTGTGCACAATTAAAGTTAGAAGCAAATTCAACAAATAAAAAACACAGCAATAGGCAAAAAAATATAAATAGCCAGAACAAGTTACAGACTAATGTAGTAAAACTATACAAAATAGGCACAATACATCACAAGAAGGGTATCACATCCGTGTCAGAGTAGGAAAAATTACCTTTTTAACTGGACACCTAAATGAGGTGTTTGACATGAACCGTATGTTGGTTGTAGGATCTATAGGCAGCTTTCTGTTTTGTTATTATAAGAATGATGCATTAGAAAACCTGGCCATTGTATTTGTTTCATTTGGGATAGTTATGTTGTACCATGTTGCAATCCCTATGTATTGCATTCTTTGTGAACTGAGACAATTTTTCCAAAATTGTTTTTGTTTCCTTCACAGCTCAGAAACTAGTGACAGCACAAGACCAGAGACATCTGAACCTGTTCCTGGATTTGGTGACCCTGCTGGTCCTAATGACTATCACCCTGGGTAAGAAATTTCTAATTCCTGATGCTATTTAAGTTTCACTGTGTTACATTTTATTGCTGCTCAGTGGTCTGATTGTCAAATATGTGATTAATTTTGGGCTGTCTTGTTGTTGACTATTTTGAGCTTATTGGTTTGACCACCCTGTTTGATATATATTTTATCCAACACAAAAGTGGTATTTCCCACATTCTGATGCAATATTTAAAAAAAATAAAAAATCTTTAGCTCCTTTCATTGAAGTGTGTTTCTGATTTCCAAATCTAGAACAAAGCGGAAAAAAGAGGGTGTTACTGTTAGGATCCTCTCCATTTTCCCTCTCAATCAAGACTAATTGGACCCATCAAATGTCACATTATATATTTATATTCCCAAAACTTTGGTAGTGGAGAAAATGGAGAGGATCTTGACCCTGCGTGTATTGTTCTGGGTAGTGGTATATTTAGTATTGATGGAAAGGGAAGTTACATGTGTGACTTCAATTATGATGTTCAACATATGATTGTTGTTTACTATTAGGCCAAAAGAAACCCTGCTATATAAATGTGCCTAGTTTCCTATTGGCTATATTGTCACAGATTTAAAAAATTAAAAAATTGTTAACTATGATATTATATTTATCTTTCTCGATCAAAGATGGATTTCTTCATGTATTGAGCATAGTCTTTGGAAATTGGTGAATTCCATATCATGATGTTACTTCAACAGTTAAACCTCTATGTCTAGTTTATGATTTTATTTTTTGTCATCAAAATTTAAAACTGTTTTTTGCTTAGCTTATGATAACAAACCGTTTTTGCCTATTCTCCTTGTAAGTTACATACTTTTCCACTTTATTAATGGAAAAAATAGTTGCCTTATGCCGTGCTATCTTTATGATCCCTTTCTCTAATTTTGTACTTGTACAAGTACTTTTGGCATCTGTACTAATTCATCGAGTATCAATATTTTGTTGTGTTTGTACAGATTCATTGTCCCTCCAGTTCCCGCTGGTTCTGGTAGTGATCTTTTTCCAGGGCCTGGTGCGGGTATGTATCCGTCAAGGTAAAACGCCTCCCACATTACATTTCTTTTGTCTCTTGGGACAATTGTAAATTCTTGTTTTTAACAATTCTTATATCCTTCTAAATATGCACCACTCAATTTCAGGGGTGATCATGACTTTGGAGGCAGCATGCTCGTAGGGCCTAATGACCCCCGTTGGTTTGGTGGTGGTACTGGTGGAGGTATTGGTGGAGGACCTGGTTTTATTGGAGGATTGCCGTAAGCCATTTAAACTCTTATTATTTATCTTTGACTGATCAGTGTGGTTAAATGTTAACGGCAACAAAACCCCAAGGCATACCCTTGGGTGCTAAGTCTAGGGAAAGGAAGGGTCCACCGTATTTTGTAGAGGGAACCTAACATTTAACAACTTTACTTATTTTATCATTTCTATATATATAATCTGTTCAGTGTTGCAACCTAGACGTGTCTTGCAAGATATAATTTTTACTTTTGATCGCCAGCGTCTATCTTCATGGGGGTGTATGGCTTTTGTTGTCTCTTGCCTCTAGGCATTAAAATGCCCTTAGCGCCTTTGAGGGTGCCTTTTGTATTTGACTACCCTGTGATCGATACATGTGACTAATTTGAATGCTTATATCTAACTATGAATTTATCTAAATAGGGGTGCTCCACCGGGTGCTCGATTTGATCCCATTGGACCTCCTGGTGTCCCTGGTTTTGAGCCCAACCGATTTGCTAGGTATGGTTGAGTATATCATATGTGTTTGTATATATGTATATCATGATATATTTCAAAATAGAATTTTACATCATGTTTTGAACATAGCTGTTCCACAATTTGCTTTAGTCAATCTTTGACTACATTCTTCACATGTAAAGGAATTATTATATAACATAAAATAACACACTTTTCTTTCCTATCTTGCAGGAATCCTAGAAGGCCAGGATTTGATGCTCATCCAGATTTGCAGCATTTCCGAAGAGACACTGATTCAGATTACATATAGTCGCATTTGATATCAACACCCCTCTCTCACCTTCCATTTCCATATGAATATATGACAATAGGATGATTGTAAATTTGGGAAAATTCAAGAATTTAGCTATAAGTTTTGTTTATATAAGCTCTATATATTATGTTAATCATCAGAACATTAGACATAATACTTATTCCTCAATTTAGTTTATATTCCTTGTAATCCCTTTGCTAATTACAGTGTTGATCTGTTTTCAGAATTGGTATTTTTGAATTATTATTTATTTATTTATTTTTGTTGGGAAAACAGTACTAAGGCCCAAAATACAAAAGATGAACGTACTGTGGCATGAAAATTGCTGTTTACACTCTTAGAAGGCTAAGAAACAACCATAAAATGACAAATTTAACCCCATTTTTCTTCGGCAGTTACCGTCGGTTAAAATCTATCGGCATCCTTTGATGAGGTTATTTTGGTATTTTAGTGGTGTTTCCTAGCATCCTTTGATGTGGGAACAACGTTATTCTTGTGGCATAGCTGCCCCCATTTACATCATGTTTTAAAATACTTTCCATAAACTTTCCATACTTCTTAAATGTACACAAACTACTTAAGTTTTTACTTTTTAGGTGTGGGTGTGTGTGCAATGAGGTCACCTTTGAAATTTAGGTAGTGTTAACTTGTGTCTTTAGGGCACGTGTTAAGAAATCCAAAAAAAGAAATATTTCTTTAAACTTTGTGCATTCAATTCATTAAAACATTAAAGATTAAATTTAATGAATGTATTCTAATAGATTATTTCTACATTTAGCTTCTAAACTTGTGTCTTAAGGGCATAAGTTAACATTTTTCTTGAAATTTTTAGTCTCTTTGTAAAGACATTTAATTTTACTTGTTAACAAGTAGAAAACAGACACAAATATTTAGAAAACTAAAATGTTTTGACAAATTAAACGGGGTGATAACCAGTGATGGAGCCAGAAATTTTATCGAGCCTAGGCAAAAAAAATTGATAGGGGGGCCAAATATTTTCAGAATATATATGAAACAATTTTAAGAAAATAAAATAATTATGCACCGGTGTGCAGTGGTTTATTTTCTTTAATCTATCATTGTGGACGGTGGTTCAAGTCCCTCTGCGACCTTTTTTTTTTTTTTTTATTAAAATAAATTTAATAAAATAAAAAATAAAAAAAAATTATAGACCAAGGATCAAACTCACGCCATTTGACAATTCGAGAGCACATCAACCCACTACGCCACCAACGTAACATATGAAATGATATGCATAATATGACAGTTATAGGAAACTTGGGGGATGCAGTGGCTCCTATGGGTCTCCAAGGAGATCCGCCACTGAGTATGGGTTGAACCCGGGCGCCTGCCCAGGCTAGCTAGGAGGTAAATCCGCCCTTGGTGATAACTTCCCATCGTTTCTCATCATGGTCTTGATTTCTAGAACTTGCAATACGTATGAATAACTAGATGAGAATGAGATGGTAAGACTTTCTTTCAGCGTAATTAGAGGTCTTGGATTTGAATTATGTTGTAGTGTTAAAAATCTCTTAAGAGAAAGTTTTACAACTTATGACGATTCTGACTCGAGAAATTAATCTCTTTAGTTGTATGTAGATGGGATCTGATTCACACTAAAATGAAGCAGAACTAAATGTTATTTACATCTATGTTTTTGTTTGATTATCCGGATTGTTTTAGTTCAATGTTTTTGCATGTGCACCTCTTCTTTGAAATTTGAATTTCGGTTCACTGCAGTTAGGAACTGATCTCTTCTATGAGATACAATTCTGGTTGGTTAGTTCATTATAATTTTCATTTTGGTCAGAGTGGCTTCACATTATTTTTGTATCTAAAACTTCTTTTAAAAATATTTTACTTTACATTTATGATAATGATAAATCGGAGGTTTTGAGTTCGAATTCAGATTTGCGAATGCAATCGTGTGTTAAACTCTCTCTCGAGAGTGTTACAACTCATTAAAGTCCCGACTCAAAATATTATTATCTACAATTGTGCTCAGAAGATGCCCGATTCACACTGCAACAAAAAAGTTCGATATGTTTGAAATGGTCTTGCTATGCATGAAGTGTTAATTGGAAAACAAGAACAAATTTTCAACATTGAGAGGGACAAAAGCAAGCGTATTATCAATGAGGTTTCTGTTTTCATTTGCCATTAAAGACAAATCTTGACTTAAATGTGGACTTGCATACAAACCAAAAAAACGTTAGCGAAGTGGTAAACGATGTCTTGGTCATGAGCCCATAAGAGACGTAACAAAGTAAGAAAACGTGTGTCCCCTACTCCCCTTGTCTTTACTTTACAGCAACTCAGATACTTTGTTCTCTTTCTTATGTCTTACTAAAATATTCTTAATTAAGAGGGCATATAGGATTTCTTAATTGATAATTAATATATTTTGTAGAGTAGGACCAAAGATTGGTAACAATAACATGGAATCGCCTAATAAAAACATGGAATGAAAAAACTTTGTTTACAATCTATATTGTTTAAGGGAAATGATAGATACAACGATAAACTGTATCAAGAAAATTTTAAGACAGTGTATTTGTTAACACCTTTCCTTAATTACACACTATTACCTCCCTTGATTATCGGCAAATAACAAATTTAATTGGCTGAGACCTTTTCTTAATCAATTCTTTATAAAATCTATCTAGATAAGTAGCAATGCTCATTTTTTTAAAACTGGACATAAGGCTGATTTGGTGACTGAGGTGTACAAGGTAGAAAGTGGAGTCATCTTGAATTCGATTCTCATCTCTAACAAATACTAACCTTGACTGTTTAAAAAGAAATTAAACATTGTATTTTAAAACAATGTAATGTTGGTTTGATGATTAGGAAGAGAAGTTACAGAGTACAATATTGATAAGGACGTCAACTATTAGATCTATATACTCTCTTACTATAATGCTAAATATTGTTCTTACCAAAAAAAAAAATGCTAAATATTGTTGTATTAAAAAAAAAATTATTACTATTATTCTTTCGACAAATTTTTTATTACGTAACTATATGTTGGGTTTTTGTTTTGACAAGAATTATATGTTGGGTTTATTACATCAAAAATTAATTATATGTTGCGTCGTGTATTTTATGTTTAGAGAGGACATTTAAATCTGTCACATAAACTTGTCTACTTGGATCGTCCTATTTCTAATGTACAAGTTCCCATCCAATCCAAATAAAGAGAAACTCTAGAAATACAATTTGTTTTATTAACAATCACTATAAATAAGATTTGCTTTGTAACAAAAAAAGGAAAAAAAACCCAAGAAGACTTGAATAAAATGGAACAAGTCTCTTCTAGTTCGGGGCGGAGCCACCCCCCAGTTAGCCGTGCCCAGGCTCAGTTTCTACTTTCTTTGTAGCAAGCCCAACCATTACTAGAACCTCTCGCTTTTCCTGCGGATTTTGGTGTAAATTCCGCAGGAAACACATTTCCTGCGGATTTTGCCAAGGATTTAGGTTCCCAGGTAAATGTAATACCTTCGTGGATAATTGTTTTCTTAGGATTTTAGGATCCGCATGAAATGGTCAATTATCCGCAGGAAGAAAGTAACATTATATGAGAAGTCTATAAAATTATACGCAAGAAATGTGCAATTTTTGCCCAGGCTCTACAAAATTCCTGGCTCCGCCACTATTCTAGTTTAACCAAGGCTTTGGTTCGAATCAAGCCTTAGACATGCAGCAACGTTAAAACTCTTAAAAGAGCTTGCCGCTCATTTGGGTCTCACAATGCTCGAAGGATTAGTCTTCACAATTCCGTGCGGAGGATACCCTGTATAAAAAAGAAAAAAAGAAATGCAATTTGCTTTATATAAAAAAACTTAATTTTAATTAGATTTTATAAACGAAAATACATGCATACAAAAAACCCTATGTATTAAAATTTGCTTTAGGTTTCATTTACAATTAAAATAATTGGATCAACATTGAACAACTATTATAAATAAATATAACTCTTAAAAAAAATAACTACCGTGAAAATTATAGAAAGTATGTCGTGTTTTGATTAATTCAGAAAAATAGATCATTTTTAATCAACAAAAAGATGCAAACAAATTTTGTTTAAATGTAAACAACTGCAATAATCACTATAGGATTTCCAAATTATGCACTTACAATATAAATTGTTGTAAGGAGTTATCAATTCATATATTTTTTTTTACAAAAATAAATAATATTTATTCATTTAAATTGATAGAATACATCGATATAATGTAAATTCGTTAAGAACAAAAAAGATGAATCTGCGAACAAACTCACAACATCCATGTTAATAGTATAAAACGATAAAGTACAAAAGCCTACACATATGACTATATTCAACTATCCGAAATAGCCATTTCTCTGGATCTGCAACGCGGACGATACCAAAGTCATTGATTGGATCTGCACTAGATCGAAGCTGATTTGACAATCTGAACCAAATAAATACCAGAACGAAAAAAAAAGACAAACAACGCCGCACAAAGATGAAGAACAAACCAACGTCGCACTAAAACGACGAAATCACAAAATAAAAAACGAAATAGATGTGAAAATCACTTATTTCAATAAATGAGAAAGAGAAAAACTAGTTAAAAGAGTGGTTTTAGGTCAAAAATTAACTCTAAATCACCTCTCTTTGATGAATGAAGTTGAAGAAACTTACAGGAGAGAAAGGGAGATAATTGAAATAATATTGTAAAAACATTTTTTTTATCAATTCATATTTGATCACGTAGGTATTTTTTTTTGTTTGAATTTTTTAATTAAGTATCAATATAATAAAGTAGAAATAACGTTTGATATATATCAATAATTTGTTGTGTATTTTTTTTTGAATTTTCTAAGTATCAATATAATAAAATAGAAATGACGTTTGGTATATATCAATTAATTTGTTGTTATATCAAATGGGAGTCGGTTCAACGAAAAATATCTAATGTGAGTTAAAAGTCTTAAATTAAATATAAAGCTTAATATTAAACAGCATATTACGTTTTTAAAAGTTATAACCTTCCCTTATAAACAAGACAAGACAAAAGACAAAAACATTGGCAGTAAGAAGGAAAAAAAAAGACAAAAATATTAAAATAATCTTATGATAAAGTCCATAGGAAGTAAATAAATTTATACCCAAAAAAGATAAAGTTAATGAGTAAGCCAGATTTTTCCTTCTAGACACACACAATAATAAAACATTATTACAAAACTATATGCATGTCACTCTCACCGTTATTTTTCTAATTAATAATATAAAAACATCCATCATGTGGCTACATACTTTCCAAGCAGCATCCCCCATCCTACAAGTTTACTATCCTTTTTATATATTCTCCCAACTCATCACTGCTCCATAGCTCTTGAACCTCTAACTTTGAGGTTTCATAAGCTCATCAAAAAATAAGAGATTTAGGTCAAATTAGTATCAAATATGAGTCCAAACAAGCCTCATGTCTTTATATTACTAATCATCATGCTTGTTTCAGTTTCTAATAAACCATCACTTATAGAAGGAAGAACACTTTCCTTAATTTCAAATCAAGGTAATTAATTATAATATTTAGAATATTAATTTTACAATTTTTGTTTCTCTCTTCCAATGGATCTGATTTTATTTTATTTTTTATTATTTATATTTATTGTATATTTATTTTCCTCATTTTGTTATGTATTTTCAGGGTACTCAAAGATTTTTGCAACACTTGGAGTTGTTTGCAAATGTTGTGATGGAGTTGGAGGTACTTGCACTAGTACTTGGACACAATCTTGCAATAACTTGAAGTGTTCACCTTGGAAATCACACTAGTTATTTTTTGTGATTTTTCTAGTCTTTAATTTTCTGTACCTATATATCAAGTTTAGAAATATCAATTTTATAAATATGAAGTTTGTGTCTGCTAGTGCTAATGTGAACAGAGTGTACTTGTAAAAAACTTTATATGTGTCAATAGTTTCTTGGTTTGAATCAAGTCAATGGGTATAATAAATGAGTATATAATGATCACCACATGTCTATTGTAACTTGTTGTAGTTCAAAGCTAGATCTCAAATAAATTGTAATGTATTAATGATTTTTCATTGATGATAAGGGAAAATTGTGACCTTCAACTAAAGTTGACTAAAGAGTTTAGAAGGATAAGGGATGGATGGTTTTAGCTGAAAAGATGCTATGTGTGTAATTTTAATTTGTTTTGGGTTTGTTGAATTTGTACTAAACAATTATGAAGTGTGTACTTGTCAGGAATCACTTTGATTTTCACAAAATTATGGTGACCGACACCATGAATTGTGTAACAATTCATGGTATAATTATGAAGCATATTGCGACACACATCGTGTAAACTAAATGCTAATTCAAACATACACACTTATTAGCAAAACCAACTGGAAACTCTTGTATCTATTCATTCTAATTATTGAAGTTTGACTTAGTCCTACAATGATCAGATTTTTGGATTGTTTAATGTATAAATGTGTTTGAACAATCTCATTCTTTGAGTTAACTTTTGGAATGATATCAAAACTCATTTATCACAGTATCAAACCCAAATTAATGATTGCAATGCGAGAATTAAACCTAGGAACTACGCTAGACGTGAGGATAAGTATTGAAGTTGTAATGGAATCTCACACTGTTCAAGTTATTGGGTTGTTGTGTGAGAACTATACGACCCATGCTAGGCGTGAGGATGAGTATTGAAGTTGTAATAGAATCTTACACTGTTCAAGTTGTTGGATTGTTTGGTGTACAAACATGTTTAAATACTCTATTGCAATGCGGGAATTAGACCTACAACCCAAACTAAATGTGAGAGTATGTATTGAAGTTGTATTGTAGTCTTGAATTGTTCAAATTTTTGGGTTGTTTGATGTATAAATATGTTTGGAGACGACTCTTGTCCTCTAAGCTAACTTTTTGGATGAGATCCAAACCCATTTAACACTAACAATGGTCTTCTTAATTAAACACAGTAAAATTTCATGTCTTTGCTATCTAGCTTGCATGAGATTTATTTTTTATTATTACTATATTTTAGAAACATCGCACACATTTTACAACCATTCCGAAGGGATTCCGACTTAGGAACTTGAGTTTAAAAGACTAAACTCTTACGTAGAGTTAGCACCTTGCACGAGATCTTCATTGATATTTAAATAAAAGTTGGGAAATGTTAACGAGTGTCGTTGGGACACTCTTTAAAGACCTTTATTACATGATAACACATTAACCAACAATTGAAGCATTAACAAGGATTTTGGAATCAATTGTGAGAGAAGAATCAGGAACTGATTTACTTTCTTCGTGCAACACCATAGAGTAAACACGATTAAGTGCTGGCAAAGGTTCCATAAGTAAAACATGAGTTTGAACCATAGAAAAGTTATCATTGAGGCCAATTAAAAATTGAATGACTTGATCCTCTAGACGAAAACTTCTAGCATTGCACATAGAAGGACATTGACACTGATAAGGACAAGTGCATTATGGTAATGGATGATAAATCTCAAGTTCATCCCAAAGAATCTTTAACTCAGTGAAGAAATTGGTAACAGAAAGTGAACCTTGCTTCAAGTTATTCATGCCATATCGCAGCTTAGCAACACGAATACGACCAGACTTTAAAAATCACTCTTTCAATTCAATCCAAACATCAATAACATTCTTAATTAAAAACGATGGACAAAGCAATTTGAGGAATCACCTATTTTGCAATCCAAGAATGAATCAAACTGTTTCATCGTTCCCAAGCTTCACGATCTGGATCAACAAGTACAGGAATTGGAATACTTCCATCAACGAATTGATACTTGTTCTAAGCATCCAAAGCACAACGTATGGCACGAGCCCAAGAAATATAATTGCTCCCATCCAATGGCAGTGTAACCGTAACAGAACTAGGTCCATCACTAGGATGAACATAGTACTCTGAAGCATAATTCTGTGAAGGATCTTGAATTGCAGTGCCATTATTGGTGTTGGTATAGTAGCGGTATTGTTACATGCAATGAAAGATCAAAGAAAAGCTTCAACGTAAAGTATGAAGATGAAGGAAAATGAAGATAGAGAGAAAAAAGCGCAGATTGAAAAGAAAAAGCAGAGAGATTCTACAAGAATCTGCAAAGAAAATGAAGTAAAAACGGAAGCGTGAGCCAATTCACTAAAGGCTCATGATACCATGTGAGGAGATCAAATTCAGAGAAAAAGAACAAAGAAAATCTCATATATTGAAATGAATGATCTCATACAAAGTTAGTTACAAGATTCCTGTTGTATATTGGCTTCAAATTGAGAATTCTGGAAAACCCTGAAATCGTATCACGATTGCAAGCACCGTGACACGATTGGATAGGCAGAGAGGTTGGTTTCTTGAGATGGAAAATCGTGACACGATTTGGGAAATCGTGACGCGATTAAACAACTTCCTCACCAAGTTTACCTGAAA
>Ga0228711_1000878_pt1 | contig 41034 bp, 16 predicted proteins | sample MedpolnodulmetaG_2_FD_177996 | JGI IMG/M metagenome (GOLD analysis project Ga0228711, IMG submission 177996) | Root nodule microbial communities from Medicago polymorpha collected in Santa Monica, California, United States - brown nodules | ecosystem: Host-associated > Plants > Roots > Nodule...
GCAATCAATTTTTTTTTTTTTTGTTAATATATATATATATATATATATATATATATATATATATATATATATATAGGTGTTGAGTAAAAAATGGATTGGCCTTTTTTTCTTCTTCCTTGGCACTGGCTAGAAAGTTGGTTTAATGGGCACATGCAAAATCTAGAATAATATTGTTCCAAAAGTTAAACTTAGACTCAAAGATATACCCTTGGGAATTCCCAAGCTACTAAATTGAATTAACCATTTAGCTTTAAATTTCAGCTCTACTTATTGAACCAAAAGAAAAACTGGAATTCAAAAGAAAGAAGGGAAATTGGACAAGTTGGCATGAGACACACAATTTTTTTTTTTTATAAAATAAAAAATGGCATGACACACACAGCTTCTATTTTGATTTTATATTTTTTTAAACCAACACTCACGAGTCACAACTCTTTTGTTAGGAAATTTGTACTCAAATATATTTATATTATTGCATATGATCTGAGGTAAATTTTGGTCCAATCAATGATGTAGGTTTAATTATTGCATATTATTATTGCATATGATCTGAGGTAAATTATTACTCCAATCAATTTGTATGATCATTCTTTCCCCCTTTTAAGGGTTATTCTTTATCTTTGACGGATTTTATGGGTTATTCTTAAGTTTGTAATTTAGTGTCAACTATTGGGAGATGACTTGGTCACTCGGTTGTATTTTTAATATGAACTTGTTTCTTACTCTAATATACTCATATCTGTTCTTGATACTCTACAAAGATTTATACCTTTGATTCATATTTGAACATAAATGCAAACAATACACAAGTTGAAAATCAGAATAGTAGAAGAATAAATAATTGTGAACGGCAGAGGCCATAAAAAGATAGTGGAGAAATGACAAATGGCACATAAATATTCACGGCCTTTTGGTTACGCTTCATAGTGTTGAACGCATTATTTTAACTTAAATATTATATTATTAATTTGGTGTCAATACATTAATTTACTTTTAGTTTAATTAATAGGCATAGATTTGTACATTTGTGTTCTCGTAAGTTTATTTTTTTAAGCAAAAAGATAATATATTACATAAAAAGAAAACGATACAAAGATTGGGGGACATATAACTTGATCCAGGAAAACCCAAATGGGAATACATCGTGATAAATCAGCCTAAGTGGATCTACTCTAATCTATTCTAACAAAAATTCAATAATCATAGGCGCAACCCAACAAATCCGCGTACGGGCGCGAAACCAGGTTACAAAAAAGAATGAAAAACGAACATCTGCAGAGAACAGTTAGAGTGTAATTATGGCGAATGGACCGACTGCCAACACGGTACAAAATTCAAGTGTCAACAGCTCCCCTGAACCAACAACAAGCATAAAAGCTCTTTTGAGCAAACTACGCGTAAGAACTCAGATCAAGGGATGAGTCCAATGCGTCAGTGATCAGAACTTGTCACCCAATCTATGATCAAACAAAAACAGAGAACAAACAATACGAACAAAAACAACACGGACAATACGGAAATAACCAACGAACATAAACACCAAAAAAACCCCAAACCACCGGCGTGAAGGCGACGAATCAAAAGCCAAGAAAACTGCAGATCTCAACAGATCTGAAAGGACCAGAGATCAAAGGCCTTGAACGGCTAGGATGTCTGAAACCAGGAAGGAAGGCAGGGAGAGAGCCACCACCGACCCTGCAAAGAACCACCCACCAACTCACCACCCAAAAATCCACCAACCAACACCAAAAATCCCAAAATCGAATCCGAATCCGAAACAAGAATCTGAATCAAACCATCCTCACACCATCAAAACACGGCGACGCAAGCCAATCACGACGGATTCTCGTAAGTTTAATTCAACTGATATGAACATTATAAAATATATATATGTTTGGATTTCGAACCTCAAACATCTCATTTATCTTCCTTAAAATTAATTTTTTAAGAAAAGAAAAAATGGAATACATTATCGCATAAAATAGTTTTACACCATCATCCAATTAAAAATATTATTATATTATATCATATAACTAATTTGATAATACTTGTGTGATTTCGTAGAATATAAAAAGATCATCGGATTTCAGTGGAAAACTATTGGTACATCTCAATTTCGGAAGATGAGGAGCTTGTGTAAGCGTGGTTTTTTACATCTATCCGCGGGGCAGTTTGATTTGAGACAATTTGTATATTTGATTATTTTTTTATGCAAATATATTTAACACTTTAAATGTGTAAAACAGAAGCTACTGAAGATTGCTGCTAGTTCAATCTACGTTGACATGAAAATTAGAAAGTATTTAATGGTCGTGCCGTTTATTAGCTAATCAAAAGTCAACGGGGTTTGTAAAATAAAAAATCTACGTAACATGAACCGGAAGCTATGCATCACATATACGGATACAAACACGAACACGAACACTAGCACATCAACACCGTTAATGATTCTAAAAAAATTATATAATACAATGTAATCATATGTATGGGTATTGTGACGCGTGTCCGACATTGAGACACGCTTAATCCAAGAAGTGTTTGTATTTCATGGACTAGGAGTAGTTAGATACCACCTTTATCCTTTATTTTACTTTTTTGAATTGAGGCTCAAGGTCTTTAACTCATTGATTCATCAATAATACAAATTATGATAGAGCTTCTGTAACAAGTTTATGGGCAAATACTATTTGTTAGATTCCGAATAAACTTAGCTAAAATGTTGTCAAATGGAAATAAGATTTGTTTAAAATAAAATTAGATAGATTTAAATAGCTAGATCATATAAATAGGAGTATCATATAGTAACTTGTAAATAGGGATAAAAAAATACTTGGTAGTTATTTTTCTTTTTACAGTTTAAGCTTCACTTATTCAAAAGTTAAAATAAGGATAACACAATCAAAAGGATCGTGAGTTGGGGTACATCCATATTTTGATATCAATACTAGCTATCAAGATAGCTAGATACATGCTAACGATACGTAAGAAATTTCAAAAACCTACAAGGCGTTAACTTGCAAAAACCTTGATTCTAAAAATAGACTAATTTCTTTTATATATGACCAAATGTCAATGATAATGCGAGATCAACAATCTTTAATTTCATCCGACTACATAGAAACAATATTATTTACCTGTGTTTGTTCAAATTAATTATAGATGGTCTCTAAGATGACACCAATACAACTACATGTTGACAAGTCATTTGCTCAAACTACTTAATGATGGAGCAGCCAATCCACAATGTTTCTGTGGTGGCTTCAGAAATTGAGATGGAATGCATAACTACAAGATATAAAGGACTTGTATAGTTCAAACACACGAATTCACTATATGTCTCTCATTTTCTCTCTTATTCGACAAGATCAATACACTCTAATAATAAGATCAAAAGAAGATTTATCATGCTTAGAGTGGTCAGTAATATCAGCTTCCAACTTGCAATCCACCTCAAAAAGGACATTGTGAAAACCCAACTCAAAAACCCACTCAAGAGCTTTCAAAAGACACATATTTCCCCCTCTGTTGTAGTGAGAGGTAAAGAAACTCTCTCAATCTTTGAAGCAACAAAAGCCTCATTTGAGTCCCCACAACACATATCCAGACCAGTAGAAAGTAGATGGAAAAATCAACATCCACATTACATTTTAAAAAACCATTCGGAGGGAGTGTCCAACGAGATGAGAAAACCTGGCAACTAGTAGTAATCGACCCTTCCCACAAACCATCATTTAAAGATTAACTCGAGTTAGAAACTTTAAAGGCACGTCACTTGTTCTAACTCAAGCTGGAATTCTTAACTTTTAACTTTTCTCTGTGAATATGCACATCCAAAATGTTCACAACTATGGACGTTTGCAACATCGTGAACATGCAAATGACAACTACATGAATGAGTACACCTAAGTTCACTTCATCATCAATTCAAAACACAGCTTTCAGTACCAATATTGGCATGTCCCTATACTGGAGCATGGACCAAACATACAACTATGCAAGTTACCGGTGGATACTTCAACTGTACAGTTACACTGTCATGCTTCTAACAAAATGGAGAAGACGATTAAGGTTCTTATTTAGTTGAGGTTAGATTAGTGATTTCCTAGGACTTTTATTTGAGAGGATTGAGTGAAGGACTTGTTTATAGTAATTTAGTATGATTTGTCAACTAAATCCTAAATCAGTTATTTTTTAGTGCTTATTTACACCGATTAAGTACTAATTTAGTGAAACAAAGACTTATTTATACTAATTACGTATGATTTAATTGTTCACTCTTGGTTTACTGATGATTTAATTGTTATACTAATCAAAGACATATTTTTAAGACTTGGTTACACTAATTAAGTATGATTTATTTTTTCTTGGAGGATTAAGTAAGTATGATTAATGTTTGGCTCTTCGATTAGTGATTTTCAAAAACTTATTTGTACCAATGATTAAGTATGATTTAGCTATTGCATCTTTGCTTAATGATCTCTTAGAACTTGCTTATACTAATCGGGTATGATTTATCTATATATTGGATCTTCGATTAGTGATTTCCCAAGACTTGCTAATTAAAGTATGATGTATCTGTTGGCTCTTCCATTAGTGGTTTCTTATGATGTATGTTATAGATTTATCTAAGACTTTTTTTGAAAGATTCAAATTTGAAAAGTAGAGAGGAGACTTGATTCAATTTGAATTAGAGTGGTACATAGCTTGTCTTGGAAGCTGTTGGTTATAGTGTTGGTGTAGGGAATATTTCACCCAAAATGGGTGTGAAGTTTATGAAGCTAAGAGAAAGGTGTGAAGTCTTAGAAGCTGAGAGAAGAAAGTTGCAGCAGAGTACATGGGCGGACGAGAAAAATAGCTACCTTCAGGCCCAGCTCATAGTTGGTTTGAATTTGAATTGGGAAAGCTAAAAGAGGATAAAAAGTGTACTTTATAATTTTGATGATCAATAGGTGGAGTTGCTTATTGATTGACACTTGGAATTTGTTGCTAAAAACATGTGATGAAAAGGTCTAATATTAAGATAGTACCATGTCATGAATTGGAATTGTATCAAAGCTAATCTATGAGCAAAATGAAGTTGCCATTTGAAACTACCAACAGATTTTAAATAAGAACAGAACCAACATTAAAAAAATAAGTTAACCTAATAAAAATAAAGCAAAATTGGAAAATTGAGTACTAACATAAATCTCGTAACACAAAAATATCTTAGGATCAAACATTTAACCAACTGTCTTAGTGATACAAAACACATAAACATCCAAGTTGTACTAAATAGGAAATCAACAACAAAATTTGAAAATTGTATCATGAAGTAATGCCTAAGCTGCGGTCTTCCTCAGCTTAGCAAGTTCTTGCCTAACAACACCGGCCCTCTGCACAAATTGAAATTTAAGAACATCAATACATACATCAGACTCAGAATGAATACAACCTAGACACAATTTGAAATACAGAATCTAACCCTACAAAGGGCCTGTTTAGATTCGCTTATCAACAGCCAAAAGCATGTAAGACTAAATGTGTCTATTGACTTGATACTAAATTATACAGCGAAGGTAACATTTCACATATCAATTTTGGGTGAACTTGGTGCAAATGGTCTATTTCTCTAACTCCTTTACAACAGGTTTACCCAAAATTGAAATGTAAAATCAGCTGTATAATTTAAAATCTTAGCGATAGACCAATTTAATAAAACCAAGTGTTTCTGCACAAAAAATAAAATAAAAATCAAAACTATCATTTTTGTAGAGTATGAGTGTTGTAATGAAAATCCCATTGATCAGGTCAAATGATAACAGCATGTTCAAAAGTTGTTTTGACAGTTTATTTGACAAGTTCTCCAAATAATTTATGATAACAGATGAAGTTTGTTTGGATATGCTTCTTTTTGAGCTTATGCAAATAAATAAGCTTTTACATATTATTCATGAGCTTGTCAAGGAAGTCAACGGAAAAACAGCTTAGGAAGATACCATTTTTGTTAGTAAGAACTTATGAATTAACATCAAAGCTTATTTAATTGCATAAGCTACTTTTCATAAGCCAATCTAAACGGGCCCTAAATCTTATACAAAAACAATTTGACATCATTTTATCTTTTGCAACAGAAACAGCTCATCCATAACAGCTTGTATAATAACCCCCCTTACACTATAAGCTATAAATTAAGTTATTTATCCAAAGAGGGCCTAACTTAAAAGTATTTCACAACAGCTTCTACAATAGCCACTTAACCTATAAGCTGCAAATTAAGTTGTCTATCCAAACAGGTCCATAACTTAAAATCACTTCACAACACTAAACAAAAACACAAACTAAAATTATACCTTAATCTTTGCCAACATAATCTTGAACCTATCAAAATCGTTAAGGGAAGCCCTCCTCTTCTTAACAATCAATTTCCTTCCCCAGGAGCTCTTCTCCCACTTGTTCTTCACATCTATCAATTTCAAACAAAACCAATTACAACAAAAAACAAATCTAATTTCAACAAACAAAACATAAATACAACATTAATAAATGCATAGATAGATTAGTAGAAAAAAATCAACCTGCAGCTTCCATGGCTTTGACGAGATCCTTCTTCTTAGGAACTCTTTTGATATCAATCTTGATATCAGTTAGAGAGAGCCTCTTGAAATTGATTGGGACTCTCTCCATGTCAGGTGCATCCACAAGAGCCTTCAAAACAAACAAATCACAAACATTTTTCAGAAATTAAGCAAATGGGTATGGTTGAAAATGGAAAAAGATTCGAAATTTGAAAATGGGTTACCCTAGTTTGGTCGATAACATCAACGATAACAACGAGCTTGCCATAATCTGGGCCATAGTTGACAAGTGCAACTCTTCCGATCTCAACAAACCTCTTGAACGGCTGAACAAAGAACACAAAGTGAGATTAGAGAAAGATTAAGAAATGGAATTGAGACAAAGATGAACAGAGAACTGTGATTCACCATTTTCGATTTTCTGAGGCACTCGCAGCTGAAACAAAGGTTGGAAGAGTGTTGTCAAAATTAGGGTTTTTGTGATGTTTTATAAAGAGGGGCATTGGAATGGGCCTGTGTTCGGGTATGGGCCCAAAATAAAGAAAAGCTAAAATTGTCTTACAAATTTTCTACTCTCTCCACCTCATCTTTACTTGTACAACAAATCTAGCTTCTTTTGTTACATGGTATTCTAACATTTTTCAAATTAAATTTTAAATGATTTTGGAGATAAATTTATTAATGTATGTAAGACATTTTGAAAATAAAATGTTAGAAGAGTATTTTGTATTCTAAAAACTTACTTTTGAAATCAAGTGCTAAGATGTTTGTTTACTTGATCATTTTGAATGTGTACGTCTTTTATGTTCGACGCTCATGGACATGGACTGTGTTTTATACCATTATGAGTGATATTACCCTAGGAGAATTTGGTCATTCCTAGTGGATTAATCTATTATTCACATTTTATTTCTACATCAATAGTAATAGTGCATTTATTTATTTTTTCTTTTTCAAAAAGAATAAGTGGACTCACTTCGTGGGAATCACTTTGCAGATCTGAAAACGTACGTGTGAATAAAACAATCGAACCAAAAAGGAAATTACGTTATTTTAGTGAAAATATACATTTGCCTATAAACTTATTTTGCGCCTGCGATTGTTGTCGGTCTCAGATCATCGCTGTTTCACATGTAAGCCTTACTCAATTGCAATTTTTTCCTTCTTTCAATTGTTCAATTCTAATTGTTTACTTAATGGATCATGTTTGTAACTTTGAAAAGTTGTGAAATTTTGGAAAATTAGTTCATGGCCATGCAATTGAACTCATTTTCAGCTTTGGCTTTTTTTTTCTTTCAAGCAGCTCAATTCTGTGTATATTCTTTGATTTCCATTGGTGATGGGCACTAAACTAGAGCTCAATTATTGTATAAGCATTATGTAAAATGGAGACTACTCACTTCAACTCATTGACTTAATTTTCAGATTTTGATGCATTGTTAGGATATTATAAGATTAAATTCCTGCAATTTCTGAAAGATCTGTGTTTTTATTATTTGCTAGTCAAAAAGAAACGAATATATCATTTATATGTGTAGGGTGATAGGAGTGGATTTATGTTGATTTGGGGTCTGTTTCGATACACAGCTTATAGCACAAGTGTTTATCATGATAAGCGCTTATGTATAAGCTTGATTCTTTTTGTATATGCTCTAAGTTGTTTTTATAAGCTAGATTGAAGAACTTATGAAAATAAGTTTGAAAAATCTTATGAAAATTGAAAAATCTTATGAAAATTGACAAAACTTATGTCAGTAAAGAAGCACAAATAAGCCAATCCAAACAGCCCTTGGTCTGTTGAACTTTTACTTGTATGTTTACTGAGTTATGGATGTGTCATGTGCAGCAAAACACAAAAATGGAAGGGACTGTTTTCGCTGCTACATTGGAAGGAATAAAGCATGTAAAGTCTGAACAGGGAGAAATTCTGTCACAGCCTTTCTTGGATGTGTGCAAGCATATACTTCCTGTTATAGGTAATTGCTCTATGTCCTTTCATTTGTTATTGTTGCAAGACGAGGATAGTGAAAGGAAAACTTGTTTATTTGACATTTTGACGTGTTTTATTTTGTGAGGGGAATATAGAATGGCCCGTTTGAATAATCAAATGTATATTAAACAATACTATAGCTACCATAAATTTAATCTAATATTCCAAATCAATTCAAGTAGCATTGAAGCCTGTAACCTAAATAGCCAATATCTGCAGCTTAAAAGACCTTTGTATCTTTATCGTGCCTACTTCTTTACCTTACTCCTCCTTTTATTCGACACATTCTAGTATGTTTATTGCAAGGTAACTCCAAGGATTGTATGGCATGTTTTTAATGTATAAATTTGTTTCTTTAATTATACTTTGGAACTGTTTATGCAATATCACTGCATTTGTGGCGTCTGCGCTTTTTACACCTTAGCAATATGTGAACATTTTGTAGACTGTTTTTAACCTGTCTCTTGGTTATTCAAGTTTCTAAATCATTTTAATTTTAAGGAAATATTTCATTAAAAGGAAAAGGAATAGAAGACAGGAGGATCTTGGACCCATCTCTATCAAAAACATACACAAACATACCTTTTAATCTGTAAAAGTAGTTAATTACGATCTAAACTCTACAACGTAAATATGTAAAACATGATAGATTGCAAATCATTTTGTTACAATTTGATGCCTGGTCTGTCTCAAATGTGCCATAATATGACTACTTTTATCATTGTTGACTGAACTGGTGTTATTCTTATGGCAGATAAGTTTGGAGCTGCTATGACCCTTGTCAAATCTGACATAGGTGGTAATATATCGGTATGTTTTGTCACCTGTTTTTATCTTGTGTTTTTCATTCCATATATATATCTCATATGATTGCTTGCAGCTTTAGATCAATGTAGTATTTTTGTTTTCCTTAAGATGACATACCATGGTTATATGGCTATACTATACTTGAAGTGTATGCTGGGTGTAGATTCATTTTTCAAATTCATATATAGTTTGCTTGTATATATATAATTACGCTGTACTACATTTTATAGAACTTTTGGCAAATCATATGTACCAAACTTATATTTTTTATCGAAAAAAAAAACACTTAAATTGTATTGGATTCAACAATTCAGATGCCACATATTCTTACTCTATACTATTTTGACTTTCACCGCAGAGATTGGAGTCCAAATATTTATCTAATCCAACCAAATTCAACTGCCTGTATAGTTTGGTACAAGTAGAAGTTGAAACTAAAACTGCCAAGGCATCATCCAGTTGTACCAATGGACTTCTCTGGCTTACAAGGTAATGAATGCCAAACAATTACTGCTTAACTTATTCCTACTGTTATGGTGTTCTCAAATCTATTATTATAGAAAACTCTTTCTTGACATTATGATGTTCCAAGTAGAGTTTATTTTGCATGAGTAAATGAACAGTCAAAATAAAGATCAGGAAAAAAAGGATGCCAATATGTGCATAAGATTCCGAAAGGATTATTTTAGCTAGAAATTTGATAATAGAAGTTATGTCAATGCATGTGCTTTCAAAATTTGGGACCAAAAATGCAATATGATACTGGACATAATGAATATAGAGATTCTATAAAGAACAGTAATGTGTGCATACATGCAAGAATGTTTACTATACGTGGATGATTTATATTATTTCTATTTGTTCTAATTGAGTCACTTTTTCAAGGTGTGTTAGGGAAGATTTATAATATTTTTATTATCTTTCAGCTCAATGGTGGATCCTTTCAGTAGCTTCAATTATAAAGCTTTTTATTTTTCTTCAATTTATGCTGAGGTTTTGAAGCTCGGAATTATTCGTTGTTTACTAATTTTGTTTTCCCATGGTTAGAGGCCTCAGCAAATGCTTATTTGTTTCCTTTATGTAATTTGTTAGTATTTTAATTTATGATACATTTATTTCTCTGACATGTAAAATCTTCAGAGCAATGGATTTCTTGGTGGCACTGTTCCAAAACTTAATTGAGCATGCGGATTGGTCAATGTCACAAGCCTGTACTGATTCCTATAACAAGACTCTAAAGAAGTGGCATGGCTGGCTTGCTAGTTCAAGCTTCACTGTAAGGGATTTGTTTTCTATTTTTTAAGAGTGTTCATATAGTATATGGTAAAATGGTTTTGTAATAAATATTTTACCTACAGATAGCGATGAAGCTTGCTCCTGATAGGAAGAAATTCATGGAGGTGATACAGGGAGGTGGTGATATCAATGCTGACATTGAGCAATTTTGTACTAGCTTTTCTCCTTTCCTCGAAGAGAATCACAAGTTTCTGGTAATTTTTGTTTTAGTTCTTTTAGCGTATTAATGATGATTGCTGACATTAATCTACATGGCCTGAAAAAGGAGACTGAACTGTGGACTTTGGATTCCCTGCATTTTGAAAACAAGGGATTTACACACATTTATTGAGATCAGTCGAATCAGATTACATCTGCATGAAATCATCTGGGAACAATGTTCATCTTGGATTTGAGATTGGACTGCCAAGATCAATTAATGTGTCATGCATTTACTGCACGGAATCCAAATCCCTGAAACTCTGCATTATCGTGTTCTTAGTTAAGCCATATTTAGAAATATATATATTTTGTTAAATAAAAAAAGTCCAATACACAAACACACACACACATAGTGATAGCAGCTCCATGATAAAGATATTAGTTTCTTAAAGGATCTTTGAACTTAAAAGCTTGTTGTTTTGGCACAGGCTCGATTTGGATTGGATGATATGAAGGCTTCATGAAGGATGGATTCATGGACAGAAGTCTATTGATGAATGGCTCTTGCATTCTCACTCTCTTTTTTGTTTGAGTCCTTAAACTGTGTTTTTCTATTGGGATCCAAAATAATGGACATGATAACAAAAAACTAATGACTTATAGTCATTATCCTTACAAATGACTTGTTTTCTGTTTGGTGGATGGAATGTTGGGATAAACGCAATTTGGTTTGGCAAGAAACAAACTTATTGAACTATATTCGCATGCGGTTAATAGAAATATTGATTATCTATACAAACAAGAAGAGTGATTATTTTCACTTTTATCAATACAAACAAGAGTGATTATTCAGTTTTTGAAAGAACATGACTGTTGTTTGCCAGGACAGGAAAGCTGTGTAAACTTGATGTCGTAGGTTTTATTTTCAACCAAATCAAAATTGCCTTAAAAAGCAGTTCAGATACTTCTAACTAACACACTTGGCACGTCAACCCAAAATATGAGTACAATTCATACCACCCCTAGACCAAATGCATTTTGTTTCATATAGCTCTTAAAATTTTAACTAATACTATGATATCGTTTAATGATATTTGTGACCATTAAACGTAAACTTTGACACTCTAGAGCTTTTAAAAGGCAGCGTTTTGATCCAAGTTAACAACTTAACAGCTACATCAGCAACATCAATTAATTAATTAACTGACAACAGGGGCAATAGTGAAATAGTTTATCAACTAAAAATACTTATTTGAAACTTTTGAAACTTAAATGATTAGTTTAGGAATTCTGTCAAACTTAAACAACCAAACATAATATTTGACCTTATGCGGTTGTTAAAACTTGCTGGGTTGTGCCTATTTGCTCTATTGACATGCACAAGCTTAAGACCTCTTATTAACATTTGATTCCTTCGATAATCTACTACTAGACAATTCAAAGCTAAAAAACATTATTTTAGAATGTAGACTACTTTTTAACTCTTTATTTAAAAACTCATTTCAAGCTTGTTTATAGAGACAAACAAATGATGTTGCTCTTTTTTTCCGGATCAACCGCGTCTTCTTTTAAATTAAATGTTATTTTAACCTCATGTCTAACTTATCTAACTGATTACCGACAATGTAAAAATTTTTTCTACACCAATGATGCATTTAAATTAAATATTTTTTTTTTCTTTTTGAAAAAGAATAAGTGGATCAAAGTAAGCCGTTGTCACTTCATTTTCTTCATTCTTCAACTTTGTTTCACATGTAAGCCGTTATCACTTGCAATTTATTATTTTTTTGACAAGAAATTCAATTGTTCAATTCTAATTGTTTAGTTAATGGATCAAAGTTTGTTGCATTGGAAAGTTGTGAAATTTTGAAAAATTAGTTCATGGGCATGCAATTGAACTTCATTTTGAGCTTTTTTTTTTCTTCCAGTAAAGTTTTGATTTTTAATTTATTTTAAAATAAGCAGCTCAATTCTGTGTGTGTTCTTTGATTTCCATTGGTGATGGGCACTAAACTAGAGTTCAATTATGTAAGGAAAATTAATTGTGATGATCAGATGCAAGTTATTATGTATACTTAGCTATAAGCATTATGTAAAATTGCTTCTCACTGGCTTAATTTTTAGATTTTGATGCATTGTTAGGATATTTTAAGATTAAATTGCTTCTTTTGTATCTATCCTTTTACTAGCGTAAGTTTTGATACTTCACATGCTATTTACCATTGATCATTACTGCCTTTTATGAAAGATTTGTGTTTTTATTATCGAAATTACATTACGAAATTTATCATATATATGTGTAGGGTGATAGGAGTGGCTTTATGTTGATTTGGGGCCTGTTTGGATAAACAACTTATTTGTAGTTTATAGCACAAGTGTTTATCATGATAAGCGCTTATGTATAAGCTTGAATAAGATATTTTTATAGCTAAGGATATAATGATGTTAAGTTCTTTTTGTACATGCTCTAAGTTGTTTTTATAAGTTAGATTGAAGAACTTATGTAAATAAGTTTGAAGCTTATGAAAATTGACAAAACTTATGTCAGTAAATAAAGCACAAATAAGCCAATCGAAACAGGCCCTTGGTCTGTTGAACTTTTATTTGTATGTTTATTGAGTTATGGATGTGTCATGTGCAGCAAAATACAAAAATGGAAGGGACTGTTTTTGCTCCGACATTGGAAGGAATGAAGCATGTAAAGTCTGAACAGGGAGAAATTCTGTCACAGCCTTTCTTGGATGTGTGCAAGCATATACTTCCTGTTATAGGTAATTGCTCTATGTCCTTTCATTTGTTATTGTTGCAAGACGAGGATAGTGAAAGGAAAACTTGTTTATTTGACATCTTGATGTGTTTTATTTTGTGAGGGGAGTATAGAATGGCCCGTTTGAATAATCAAATGCATATTAAACAAAACTATAACTACCATAAATTTAATCTAATATTCCAAATCAATTCAAGTCCATGCAGCATTGAAGCCTGTAACCTAAATAGCCACTATCTGCAGCTTAAAAGACCGCTGTATCTTTATTGAGCCTAGTTCTTTACCTTACTCCTCCTTATATTCGACACATACTCCGATGATTGCACGTCATGTTTTAATGTATAAATTTGGTTCTTTAATTATACTGTGGAATTTATACAATATCTCTGCATTTATAGCGTCTTCCCTTTTTACCCCTTAGCAGTATGTGAACGTTTTGTAGACTGTTTTAAACCTGTTTCTTGGTTATTTTTAAGGAAATATTTCATTAAGAAGAAAAGGAATAGAAAACAAGAGGATCTTGAACCCATCTCTATCAAAAACATGCACAGACATATCTTTTAATCTGTAAAAGTAGTTCATTACAATCTAAACTCTACAACTTAAACATGATAGATTGCAAATCATTGTGTTACAGTTTGATGCTTGGTCTGTGTCAAATGTGCCATAATATGATTACTTGTATCATTGTTGACTGAACTGGTGTTATTCTTATGGCAGATAAGTTTGGAGCTGCTATGGCCCTTGTCAAATCTGACATAGGTGGTAATATATCGGTATGTTTTCTCACCTGTTTTTATCTTGCGTTTTTCATCCCGTATATATATGTCATTTGATTGCTTGCAGCTTTAGATCAGTGTAGTATTTTTTTTTCCTTAAGATGACATGCCATGGTTATATGGCTATACTATACCTTGAAGTGTAAACTGGGTGTAGATTCATTTTTCAAATTCCTGTTTTGTTGGCTTGCATATATATAACTACACTGTACTACATTTTATACAACTATTGGCAAATTGTATGTACCAAACTTATATTTTTTATCGAAAAAAACATAAATTGTATTGGATTCGACAATTCAGATGCCACATATTCTTACTCTATACTATTTTGACTTTCACCGCAGAGATTGGAATCCAAATATTTATCTAATCCAGCCAAATTCAACTGCCTGTATAGTTTGGTACAAGTAGAAGTTGAAACTAAAACTGCCAAGGCATCATCCAGTTGTACCACCGGACTTCTCTGGCTTACAAGGTAATGAATGCCAAACAATTACTCCTTAACTTATAATTCCTACTGGTATGGTGTTCTCGAATCTGTTATCATAGAAAACTCTTTCTTGACATTGTGATGTTCCAAGTAGAGTTTGTTTTGCATGAGTAAATGAACAGTTAAAATGCAACATGATACTTGACATAATGAATAGAGATTCTATAAAGAACAGTAATGTGTGCATACATGCAAGAATGTTTACTATGCGTGGATGATTTATATCATTTCTATTTGTTCTAATTCAGTCACCTTTTCAAGGTGTGTTTGGGAAGATTTATAATATTTTATTATCTTTCAGCTCAATGGTGGATTCTTTCAGTAGCTTCAATTATAAAGCTTTTTATTTTTCTTCAATTTATGTTGATCTTATGAAGCTCGGAATTATTCGTAGTTTACTAATTTTGTTTTCTCGTGGTCAGAGGCCTCAGCAAATGCTTATTTGTTTCCTTTATTTAATTTGTTAGTATTTTCATTTATGACACATTTATTTCTCTGATATGTAAAATCTTCAGAGCGATGGATTTCTTGGTGGCAGTGTTCCGAAACTTAATTGAGCATGCAGATTGGTCAATGTCACAAGCCTGTACTGATACCTATAACAAGACTCTAAAGAAGTGGCATGGCTGGCTTGCTAGTTCAAGCGTCACTGTAAGGGATTTGTTTTCTATTTTTATGAGTGTTCATGTAGTATATGGTAACATGGTTTTGTAACAAATATTTTACCTACAGGTAGCGATGAAGCTTGCTCCTGATAGGAAGAAATTCATGGAGGTGATACAGGGTGGTGGTGATATTAATGCTGACATAGAGAAATTTTGCACTACCTTTTCTCCTTTCCTTGAAGAGAATCACAAGTTTCTGGTAAAATTGATTTGATAGTTCTTTTCACTTATTAATGATGATTGCTGACATTAATCTGTATCTGGCCTGAAAAAGGAGACTGAACTCTGAACTTGGATTCCCTGCACTTTGAAAACAAGGGATTTACACACATTAGTCGATCTCAATCATCGATTTGAGATCAGTCGAATCAGATTACATCTTCACAAAATCATCGTGAACAATGTTCATCTTGGATTTGAGATCGGACTGCCAAGATCAATTAATGTGTCATGGATTTACTGCACGGAATCCAAATTCATGAACTCTATGCATTAACATGTTCTTAGTTTAGCCATAATCTGCCTAGAAATATATAGTTTGTTAAATAAAAAAAATCCAATACACACACGCGCGCACACATAGTGATAGCAGTTCCATGATAAAGATATTTATTTCTTAAAGGATCTTTGAACTTAAAAGCTTGTTGCTTTGGCACAGGCTCGATTTGGATTGGATGAATTGAAGGCTTCATAAAGGATGGATTCATGGGCAGAAGTCTATTGATGAATTGGCTCTTGCATTCTCCCTCTTTTTTGTTTGAGTCCTTAAACTCTGTGTTTCTCTATTGGCATCCAAAATAATGGACATGATAACAAAATTAATGACTTATAGTCATTTACCTTGCAAATGACTTGTTTTCTGTTTGGTGGATGGAATGTTGGGATAGACGCAATTTGGTTTGGCAAGAAACAAACTTATTTAACTATATTTGCATGTGGTTAATAGAATATTGATTATTATCTATACAAACAAGAAGAGTGATTATTCAGTTTTTGAAAGAACATGACTGTTGTTTGCCAGGACAGGAAGGGTGTGTAAACTTGATGTCGTAGGTTTTATTTTCAACCAAACCAAAATTGCCTTAAAAAGCAGTTCAGATACTTCTAACTAACACACTTGGCACGTCAACCCAAAATATGAGTACAATTCATACCACCCCTAGACCAAATGCATGTTGCTTGACATTGCTCTCAAAATTTTAACTAATACTACAATATCATTTTTTTTATTTGAAGGCCTATTTTCTAATAAAAGATAGTTGTTTTTGGAGATCTAAAACAAGGGTTTGAGCTGCATTATGCTTCGACCAGCCATGTAGAGTGTGCAAAAGTCATCTTATTAGACATCATAAGAGCTTAGAAAGTAAACGTTAATAATTCAAAATTAAAAAATATATACGGAAAAAAGAAAAAGAGATGGAAGAAAAGTAGTTGTAATTTGAAGTGACAACACCATGTAAGATAAGATGATGATGATGATATAATGTCATAATAATATTAACAAGAGAAGAATAAAATATATCCTGCTCTCGAAATCTCTCTCTAAAACTGAAATTATTTATGCCAGAGCACTATTAATCACTGAAGAGGTGTCTATTGGGCTGAAGGCCCTGGATCTGTGAAGGGGATATCAGTTAAGGAATCAGCCTTAGATGACTTTCGAGTTCTAGAGGTCTTTCTTGTGGAAGAAGTTTCCTTATCCTTTTCCTCCGACGATGATTTTGCCTTTCTGCGAGATTGTTTTGTAGTTGGGGGCTTGCTGTTTTCTTCATCTTCATTGGATTGACGACTTTGTCGGTGTCGTCGACTTGGCTTTGAGGATCCTCCTTCCTCTTGTGGTGGAGACGAGTTCGTTGAGGATTGGTTCTCTGATGAACGCGGCCTTGATCTTCGAATGCTGTTTCTCTTCCCTTCTCCTTTTACACTATTGGTGTCTCCTTTTACTCTATTGGTGTCACTATTATTACCGTTATCTGCATCCATAGTTATATTCATGAGAACTAGTTAAAAACTTGTGCATATGATCTTGGTCAAACAATTCGAATAATACATGTAATTGCATTATTTTTAAAGAAACAACATATTACCACTATCTGCACCCATAGTTATATTTATTAGAATTCAACAAAATTCCGTCAAAAATAGTTATATACCAACAACATAAAAAAAGTTGAAATTATTGTTAGGCAAGTCTATTTTAACATTGTACACTAGTCTAGGATTAAATATAAATACCAAAACTTCTGTTAACATAATTGATTTGACTATAAATAATGAAAGAATCAAACCTTGACCTTCAGAGGTCTTTGCTCCTGTTGAAGGTTGTTGTGTTTCTTTGAACTCTGTCATCTGCAAAATTTAACATTTAATTTAATAAACAATTAATCAAGTAGTGTGGGGGTTCATTTTATTGAAGGAGAAAAAAAAATGAACATTTTACCCAGCTAGGTTTATTTGTCTTTTCATCTTCACATCCAATATGTGCCAAATGCTTTACATCTGTTGGGAACCCAATTTCTATCTCCTGTTCTTCATCCTCATCTGGAAAATTCTTATCCTTTAATTTTTTTTTCCTAATATATATATAGATATTGAAATTCATGTGTAGTGCATGTTCGTTTTCACGGTGACATGACTCTCCGTAAAAAAAGACTTATTAATTTAATTTATTTTGTGACGATAGAGACTTACCAAACATCTGAGATATGTATCTCAGTCCTTTAAGGAGGCCTTTCACTTGGCCTTTCACCGCGGTCGAGGACATCTTTACAGATGTACCACCTCCTTGATTCATTTTGCAATACTATGTATAAACCTTCCACTTCAAAAATCTTCAATGAAATCGACTACAAATTTCTGAAAGTCGAAAAAATAATAATATCAATCATACAATAGATCTTCGGTCATAATACAAGATGACATATGATCATAAATTTGGAAGCTAGTATATGACAATGACGTTGTTGCTAACAAATGAACGGCATTATCAATCACATTACCTACTTACCAACTAAACTAATCATCATATCATCTCATAAAGTTATGATCATCAAAATAATTGGAAAAATATGATATAAGACAAGAAAAATGAATGTGACAATTAATATACCTCCAAAAAGAAATGTTGGAATGAACCATGCACTAATTTGTTGGCCTAATTCCCAAAGCTGAAAACCACAAATTAAGCATCAAACAAAAATGATGAATAAAGAAAAAATGTGAATGTTGATGACAACATGGGAGGAAAAGTATAGGACAGTTCTTGGCTGGAAAGGTTTGGAAAGAGAATTGAATCTTAACCAAACCAAACAAACCAACCAAAAAGAGGGAGTTTCAGGAAAATCTCAAAAATCAAAATTGAAAGCTTACTGGATTTTGATCTACAAGCCCCTAACGGTGGCCATGCAAATCAAAACCAGTAACTAAACCAGTTTTTTTTTATGGACATCCATAGATGTTGCAATCTAATTTTCATTTTCTTTGGCTATATTTGTGATTAATATTAGCAACCTATTTTTAGTCATAAATTATGCGACAATAACGCTTTGAATTCCATGGCATTTCTCGATTTGGTGACTAATTAAAAAAGAAAACAATTACAACTAATACTTTTAACCCAAAATAAAAAGGAAAATGATCATTAGGAGTTTTTAGCTAACATTTTTTTTAATAACTAAAATACACTTAGTTATTTTTTGCTGGAGTAATTATTTATAAAAATGATCTGTGCATAATAATTGATACATGCTGGAAGATGTAGCAGCAGTATGGAATGGAAAGAAAGCAGACAGAGAAATACATTTACATAGATCATTCATTCATTATCAAATATAGAGCAAACTCCACACAAAAAAATAATACTGAACAAATTCAACACAAAATGAAATAGCAGTATTTCATAGGTAAATCAGATCACATTTCAAGGAAGAAACACATTCTCCAATCACATATTGTACAGCTTTTTTCATGCTTCAGTACATATAAATTGAAGCTAATTTCCAATAACACATGGTTCCAAGTTCTCCTTCTTGGACACTCTTAAAACAGAATCCTTCTTCTCACTTGATTTCACAGGAGAACATTTGAAATCAAAACTTTCATCAGACCTCTTTTTTGTAGGGATTGGTGTTCCATATTGGGAGAGTTCCCTTTGGTTTCCACAGAGAGTAAATATGTTGTGAATTCTCAGCAGCCTATTGGAGCCATTATTTTCCTTGTCAGCTCCAGAATAATCCTCTATCTTCGGACTTTTGTTAACAACACTACATACCCTCTTTTCCTCTATCACCTCTTTCTCCACTTCCTCATCTTCTTCCACTTTATCCTGATCCTGTTCTGCTTCTTCTTCTCCTTCTTCTTCATATACTGTACTTAGACCTGCTTTTTGACCAAAGTTTGGTGCACAAACATAAGCATCTTCTTGTACTCCATTTTTCAAAGTATTTGGACAGGGTTGGTTTGGTGAAATGCCTTGCATGCCGACAATAACTTCGCGCGCAAGGAATGGTTCTTGATCATCCATGTCCAAATCCATCGATTTCACCATTCCAAGATCATCCGTGCTTTTGTAAACACTAAGCAGTTTTCTCATAAACCCATTCGGCTCCATTTCTTTTGACTCATTTTCATCCTTACGCTCTTGCTTTGAAGAGCTACACAGCTGCAACTCAATTTCTTCCAGTCTCTTCCTCAGAATTTCAACTTCCTCCTGCTGCTGCAATATCCTTTCTTCCATTCTCTTCCTCTCCAGCTCAACAAACTCATTGGTCATTCTTTGACACTCTTCCAATTTCTTTTCCAACTCTTGTCTCAGATGGTGGGTTCGTTCGTTTACCTTTAGGTTAATCTCCTCCTCACTTGCAGGAGCTGTCTCCACTTTAGCTCTTAACGCAGCAATTTCTTCCTCTTTCTTCATGAGCTTTTTGTGCGCTTCGTTTCTCTCTTTCTCTCTTAGCTTGTTTTCCATTTGTAACTTCATGATAAACTCATCCATTGCAGCAATTCTTGATCCTAAAATGACGGTTGAAGAAGAGTCTTCCTCCTTAACCGGGGTATGAGGACCACGAACTATACATTTCGCTTTGGCTCCGTATTCTAGTGTAGAGATTGTCTTGTGGATCTCTTTAGGATCAGGACTTGCACATAGTATCATTAGAATTTTTGACTTATCATCTTCAAATGAATCCTTAAAAAGGTGAAAAAGAAAAAAATACTCAGCATCAAAAGAACTAACTTGGAATAACATGGAACAGGAATCAAGCAATTAACTAAAAAATAATAATTAGTTGATTACCTGAAGAAGCATAGTAAGTTTGCTGTCTCTAAAAGGCACATGTGAATCACCATTTGCAATGGACTCGACCACTCTCTTCAGCGCTATATTTCCTTGATTAATTTTTGCAGTCTGTAAATTCATCAACAGTGTTATATAATCAGTAGAGAACCTGCAAGATTAAAAAAAGCAAATCGATATGGCAGAAAAATAATAACCTGCATTTTTGCCTCAAATCCAGTTTGACCAGCTTGTTCAATATTTTCTGATCCTGCCATGTCTACAAGCATAAGCCGTCCTCCCACCGTTGGGACATCGAGTATCACCTGATCAGAATAAAAAAGTCGTCAGTTACCAACTAATGAAAATCAATAAATTTGATCAGAACCACCTTCCACAGAAGCAACTATACCATGCAGTGACTTCTAGAACTCCTGTCATTACAAAGAGTGCTTTTAACAATCCTTCGCTTCTCCACTTTCTGAATTTCTTTTGAGATCTTCCCTGCTTCATTTCCAGATATATAGGTTGCATTCTTAGCCTTTTTCCCCATCACTTCAAGTTTGACCTACAAGTCAAATTGCAGAAGTAAGAAAGTGGCACCATCCAAATGTTAGCACACTCAATAATTAAAAAGGGTATGGTTCAGTTAACACTTCAAACTAACATCTGATTTTTAATATTAGTATGGATAACCAACTAAGTTAAAGAAAGAGCAAATTCCAACCAATTGTGTACAAATTATGAACATAAGTTGTTCCGACCTCAGTTAACCTTTTGGTGTACCGGAACATCATAAGTAAAACATGCAAACTTCATTAGCATATCACTAAACGGAGCCAAATAACAATCCTAATCTTAAACCCTAGATATGATCAGAAGAACAAAACCTATAGAGTACACAAGTAAGAAAGTGGCACTATCCAAATGTTCAGCACATACAATTAGTTAAATACAAAATAGTTTGGTTAACACTTTTAAAATTAACATCTGATGTTTAATATTGATTTGAATAATAACTAGTCCAGATAAACTTTTGAGCAACCTGAGCTATATAGATAGTAAATGTAACCATACAAATTATGAAAATAACTAAACCATACAAACTTTGTGAGCATATAGTGAAACAGAGCCAAATAACAATCCTAAAGCCAATTTCCAGAATCATATGATCTGAAGAACAAAAACCTAAAAAATACAACTGACTAAACACATTTGAAGCAAAAATAACAAAACAAAAAACAGATCAAGTGATGAAACCAACATGTTATGTTACATTACATGTACTATATTATTACCTTTGAAGCATTGCTCTTAGACCAACCAAATCCAAACCCTCCACCTCCACCACCACCTCCATTAGTGGACAAAAGATCATAAATCTCCTCATTATAAATCTCCAAAACAGTAACCTGAACAAAAGTCCTCACCCCGAGACAAAACCCTTTAGAAGAATCACCATCACTACCCTCAGAATCTGTATCCCCATCTCCAAGAATATCCCTCAAAGCCCTATACACAATCCCCGCCTGCTTCGAACATCCAAACATCGTATGACTCTTACCAGAACCAGTTGGTCCATACATCATAATAGTACATTTTTCCCCCAATTTCACACCATTAATCCTTGATTCCACAAATTTCTTGTAGAACAAGTCCAACTCCTCTTCCTCAGAAACAGACACCCCATCAAGTGTAAAATCTCTATAACCAAAATCAGCCTTAACCCTAATAGATCTAGAGTTAGAACTTGCTTGTAAAACAGATAAAGGCTTGTCTTTTCGATCCGGGTAGTCACGAATTCTCGCAATAACTTCAATCGGATGTTCAGGTGGAGAATCTTTGTTGTTGAAATTGGGATTAGGAGATGGATGTGGATGTGGTGGTGTAGGTGCTGGTTTGACGCCATTGAAATTAAGACGATGCTTTGAACGTGGAGTTATCAAATGGGTTGTGTGGATTTGTTTGGAAGAAGAAGAAGGTGTGGGTGCCATGAATGAGAATTTTGAAGCAAAACCCAGAAATGAAATGGAAGAAAGATTGAATCTTTTGGGTTGAATCAGTGACCCAGTTGAGAGAAAAGATTGAAGATGAAGAAGAAGAAGAAGATTACAGAGAAAGAGAGAGAAAGTAGAGAGTTAAGAAGAAAAAAAAGGGTTTTGAAGTTTAACGAAAAATGTAGCCGTTACAGTCTCTAACGTCTATATGTCATTCCAAATGAGTGAGGAAATTTTAATATTTTCACAATTACACTATTTTAGAAGTTTTTCTTTTCAATGGTGAATTTTTTTTTTTTCTTCTCGTGCATATACTTTTTTCTCAAGCCTATTAATCATATTCAATGTTTATGTAACCAAAAAAAAAAATCATATCCAATGTTCTACATTTCTACCAATTTTTTTTAAGGTTTTTTATATCAAAAAAAAAGAGATTTTGACAATTTTAAAATAAAATTGATTGAATGCATGTGTAAGAAAGTTTTACACCGTCAATGTATAGAAAGTAAATCCCAAAAGTTTAGACTGAATTTGTATACGCTGTAAGTATAAATATTTTTTTTACACATAGATCTAATTATATTTGTTTCACAAATATAACAGAGTAACATCTACAAACAAACAACATTTTTAACTTGTGATTTTAATGGACAACAAAAAATTTCTAATCTTGAAGAAGCAAAAAAATTTCTAATTAATTGTTTAAATAACATTTAATTTTTTTTATTAGCAATCCATTTCAGTATTAGAGCAGCGCCCCCATTTTCATTGAGATGTCGCTTGAAGTATCCTTTCGATGTACATAATGAGTAGTATAGGGTAAATTGATTTCTACCAGAGAAAAAGACGTGGCCTACAGTGTCAAGCCTCACTCAACTACTTTTGTGATAATGCGTTGGTTTTTCTCGTTGAGGGGTTTGTGGCGCCCCACGTTCGACTATCATCTTTCTCCCTCATAGCATGATCTGTTGGAAAGGTTCTTAGAGAGCAACCTTCCCTCAAATGTGCTCCCTTGCTCGTCACTCACTGTGGTTAGTTATGGTATAAACATGTAGCGAGCATGTAGAGCTTCATTGTCTAGTTCTATCATGCTTTGAAAAATCATGAGACTCTTCAGACTTATGTTCTTAGTTAGTATACTTGAGAAAGAATCATCTCTCCTTCACTCAGTTGTTTCGCCTATCGGTCCATAAGTTAGGAGGATATTCGTCTAACACTTAATTGTCTATCTCTCGATGTGAGATAATATAATAATCATTTTAGGTGTAAACAAGTACTTATAAAATTAATCTCAAATTTTTTTTTAATGACAATTTTATTTTTACAAACCAAAATATTACTCCATTTGTTCCTTGATATTTTTTTTGGTTATAAACATAGTTTTAAAAACTGGTTTGGACCGACCAATTGAACCGATCCAATCGAGAACCAATGGATATACTGGGTCAAACCACTCATTAGATTGGTTATGCAGCTAGACCGATACAAACCGGTAAGATCCGCTGAAAACCGATGACTCAACCGGTTTAAGAGTCAACCCAATTTAACAAGTTTTTTTTTTATTGTTGTGGTCATTAATTAGATTAAATGCCACCGGTTTTCCATGCTACTAATTTACTTTCAGCAGATTCCTATGCCATTGCAGCTTGTCACGCTCCAATACACGGAGAAGAGTATTCATTGCTTTGACTAAAAAAATGTAAATAATGTACTATTTATTAAATAAATAAATAATTTTTTTTTTCTTTGAAAAAAGTTAAATGCTGAAACTAGTTATTGTGTGTCGATATCTATAGAACTGTTTCCATGATGAAATTCATTTTGAGTGAAATTTATTTTTTTATTTAATTTAGGCTTATTCAATTACTCGGTCCCTTAACTTAATTAATTGTCTTAATTTGGTTCCATAATTATAATTTGTACCAATTTGGTCCCCTATGTTTTGCTCCGTTACTAGTTTTAGTCTTTTCTGTTAGTTTCTCTACAAAAAAACGTTAACAGAAATGACTAAAACTAGTAACAAAGCAAAACATAAAGGACCAAATTGTTACATAAGTTAATGTTTTCTTTAGAGAAACTAACAGAAAAGACTAAAACTAGTAACAGAGCAAAACATAAGGGACTAAATTGGTACAAATTATAGTTAAGGAACCAAATTGAGACAATCAATTAAGTTAAGGGACTAGATGATTGAATAAGCTTTTAATTTACTTTAAACAAATGATTTATATTTTGATTTTTCTACTCTAAAGTTAATATAAACCTAACACAAAAACTACTTTTCACTACTAGTCAAAGTGTGAAACCGAGACTAGAAAGCAAAATTATTTTTAACTTCCAACAAGCAAACTGATGTATTTTCACTAAATGTGTGTTCAGATTCATGGTGGATAATGTTAAAATTTGACATTGGCATGACAGTTAGACTTTATAGAATCATGTACTCAATAGTCCTATTTATAGAACTTAATTATACCAACTAATTGAGTAACTAGCTCCTAACTTACTAATTAACAATAACATAAGTAATATTATGTAGCAGTTTTGTGTTGACACTTCTCAGAATCGTCATCATCCTTATGCAGCAATGTTAACTCTTCAATTTGCAACACACAATCCATGTTCTAATAAATATCATTTTATTATAGAACTTCATTTACTCTTCTATTTAAAATATTATACTTGAAAATTCATGCATCACCAAGATAGATCAAAGCTAGTTGTCCAGAAGAGACGTTGATATAATTTTTGGACCTAAACTGCATCTGTAACCTTCAATCAAATAAAGCAGTTATGATGCTATTAACAACATAGCATTTGATATCAAAGTTGTTAGGTGAAGACACACTAATGACTTTGTGTTATATCTCAAAATAGAACTTAATTTCAAAGTAATTGGAGACTAAAACTGAAAAGGAGTTATCTCAAGAGTGTGTATATCATCAATCATGTGTAATTATCTATAAACAAATATTCCTTTAAGGTTAAATATGTTACACTTAAACAAAAAGCCCTAGGAGCTCCATAGTGTGGGTTGGGTATATCAATGTTCCAATATTGAACAACATTTAGCAAGACAATACTATCATAAAAAGCATAGTCACTTATGCAATTACAAAGACCCTTAGCTCGCCTCTATCTCCTCTGGTGACGCGGGTATCCGCGTCAAGATATGTAACTTCAAAGTCACCACTTCCTCTATTAGATTGTGGCCTCAATGCATCTGGAATTTGAGGCAAATCTAGAGGCGGCAACTGTGAAAATGTCCCCGTTGTCTTCACTGTGGTTTTCTCAAATATTATCTTGATCTTCGAAGATCCTGAATCATCACAAACCACACAAGGTAAAGAGGCGGTCTCAATACAGTAGAATACTACAATTTTGATATCTTGCAAATAGAAGAAGAAAAACAAATCATGCAAAAGCTACCATGTATATGAAGTAGAAAGCATAAAACTAACCTATGAGCTCAAATTTGTGAGCTAATGTGGCGGTTACTTCGAGGGGTGGTAGAGGCCATGGAGCACCCAACTGAAGATCCACTATATTATCAAAATCTTTGCTTAAGATGTCAATTCGTTGAAAAACCTAATAGCAAAAACAAAACAGTTGTTAAACATTTGATAAACATATTATTGAACAGCGGTTTTGGAGATCAAAGCACACACATAGGACCGAAATCAGACTAAAACATAATTTGTGATAATCTAACAAGTTTCTCAGCCGCAACTGCCAGTCAAAAATCGTATATTTCTTCCAGGAAAGATGGTTAAGAAATTAGCACAAATATTACGTCATTATATGAGGTTTGTAGTAGCAGACCTGTCCAAGAGTTATAGGAAGGAGCCTTCCTATGGGAGGTCCAGGACGGCTCCCACCTAGAGTACGGGAGGAGAACGCGCTGCTATATATCAGTTTCCATCTTCCTTGCAACCTATCAAGGTTATCTGTGAGGTCTACTAATCCTCCAGCATCTTCAAGTTCCTTAGCCGCAGCGTCTGCCTTTTGTAGGTCTTCTTCACTTGCTGCAAGACCTCTATTTAACCCAGACACAGCACTCTGCATTACCAAATCAAACATGAGCATCGAGTTTCGGGAAAATAAAATAACAAAACAAAAAAAAAACAATAAGAGCATTTTGTAAATCATAAGAATAAGTTTACCACCATTCCAAAATCCAAATCAATGTGTCACATCTGGCAATTGCCTTATGTAGTTGTGTAAGGGTTTGCTTGGATTGATTTATTTGAGCTTATCTACTTACATAATCACTTGATAGACTGTTTCAGAGAGTTTATGGAAACACCTTATGACATGTCCATAAGTTGTTTTCAACTTATTTTCATAAGCTCTCAGAGATAGCTTATGAAAGCAGTTCCATAAATTCAACATGTAACCTATACTAATAATTTTGTTTTGCAAAGGCAGTAACCTATAACTATTTCCCCTATTTTTATTATGCAATTATAATAACTAATCATACACTCAACATGATAATAGTTATAGTTAAACATGAAATTGGCCATTTAATTTGTCAAACAAAAGCATAGATAATCCAACAAGTGTAATAAAATAAAAAGGAATATACATAATAATAAGAAGAATCAACATCCAAAGAAGCTAAGCTAATGGACAAAAAAAAACTAACCAGAAGATTGAACTTCAAGGGGGAAGTAGAATCAAATGGATTAGAAGGAATTGGAATAGAGCCAGAGATTGAAATATCAGCTTCAGCAGCAGCTTTCACTGTAAGGGATGAAGGCTTGATATGTTTACCCTTTGGAGTAAGAACATTGATGTTGTTGCTTCTAGGAAAGAAACAGGAACAGGAAGAAGAAAATGGTAGTAGGGGGTGAGAGAGAGAAGTTGAGGGGTGAAGAAGGAGATTGAGGGAAGCCATGAAAAAAGTGTGGAAGAGATTAGATTAATGGAAAAAAATGAGAATACTGCGTTGTGTTATAGAAGAAGAAAAAGACAAGACAAGAAAGAGTTGAAGTGTTGAGAGTGTTCTGTGTTCATTCATTCACACGCGTACTTAATAATGTGCCACGTTTTGCTATCTCCAACAAGGATTTTGGTCTTTCATTTAGTCAACCTCTGTCGACATGCATGCCTACTTGTTAGATGTTTTTTCATTACAACAATATACTATCTCTTTTGAGAAAGGATCTTGTTAACAAGTATCCAAAAAACATTATTTAAGGAATACTTAAAAAGAAAATGTTGTTTTGGAAATATAATTTAAAGTATGTTAAAGTCATAATTACATTATTTTTTAAATAAAAATTGATTCTTTTGGATCCTTAAACAATGCTCTTAAGACACTTGTTAATAAAATGAACTTAGGTTTAATTTTTGCCCTTAGTTGATATTTCAAGATGGAAAAACTTAAGTTTAATTTTTTTAAGTTATTTGGATTTTTTTCAAATAGATATCCCAACTAAAAAAAATATAAATATATCTCTAAATATTTTTTTTAATATGGCCATTCTAAAGACCCGATTACAATTTTTTTTTATTTTTAAAATCTCCATAGTTTAAGGACCTACAATAATATACTCCCTCCGATCCTATTTATAAGAAAAAGTTAGGTCAACAAAATTTAATGTATTTGGACTGAATTTTTAATTAAATACATCAATTTTTGTTGACCTAAGTTTCTCTTATAAATATGATCGAAGGGAGTACTCCCTCAGGTCTCAAATATAAGAAAAGATTCATTTTTTAGGTTCATTGAATAATTAATGTATTTGCTTTACAATGTAGACCAGATACATTAACTACTCAATCAAGGAATATTTTTTTATATTTGAGACTAGAGGGAGTATATTTGCTAAGCACAGACGCTTTGGCACTCTCCCTCAAATACACGCTTGTTAATCTAGCCACGTCACCTCTTTTGTAAAACTAGCTACTGGTTTACAGATTGATGTATTTCTATTATGTGCATGTCTTTTGACAAAATTGTTTTTCTAAATATACGAGACTGTTTGAGAAAGTTTATGGAAACAACTTACAATATGTTTGTAAGTTTTTTAAGCTTACTTCCTTAACCTCTCAACGATAATAACATATTAGCATGCATATATGGTTCTGATATTTTCTAATAATTAATCAAAAAGTGTGCATAGGTTGCAGAGATAATAATTGAAAGAGCACTACCAGAAGTATTTATACTCCTTAGAGTTATTCTATGGATACTATCAACAAGGTTGGGCACTTTGTTGCTGTGTGGACTGTGGATCTCTCTGTCTGACTAAGAAATGGCCTTTCATCAACAACTTCTCAAATATTTATTTGCAAAACAGAGAAAAGGTTCTTCAAAAATGGTTCAAGCATCGGTTCCTCACACCGATTAGACTTGCATTTCTTTACGTCAAAATCCTTTGCTACCTTCTTCATTCACAAACTCTTAGCAATGTTTTTTAGATAAAAAGTTTCATTTATTTATTTTTATTGTGTTTGTGATGGAATATTCACATTACTTGTATGCATGCAGTGTGATGAGAATGGTGAAAACCAAGCATGGGAAGCCATTGGTTATCATGTTGACAATGATGAGAACACAAGTAATATTCAAAAAGAGAGGCCTCTTGAAAGGGGAATAGTGGAAGCTATGAATGAGGATGATTTGAGTCTGCCACAATCTCTTTCCAATAAAGGACTTGAAATTGATATAGATGCTAATAACAACATCCTCAAAGTGAAATGTGATGTGGTAATTGTCGGTTCCGGTTGCGGTGGAGGAGTTGCAGCTGCTGTTCTTGCAAGTTCAGGCTTCAAAGTACTTGTTCTTGAAAAGGGTAACTATTTTACTCTGAGGGATTTTTCTTCTCTAGAAGGCCCTTCTTTGAATGAGCTTTATGAATTAGGAGGAACTTTCGCAACATCGGATGGAAACGTAGTTCTTCTAGCAGGTTCAACAGTTGGTGGTGGTTCTGCTGTTAATTGGTGAGCATCGATTAAAACACCAGATTATGTGCTAACAGATTGGTCAGGGAATCATAATCTACCACTCTTTTCAAGCCAGAAATGTCTTTCTGCTATGGACACAGTGTGTAAAAGGATCGGTGTAACCGATACTTGTGTGGTTGAAGGACTTCAGAATCAAGTTCTCCAAAAAGGTTGTAACGATTGGTCTTCAAGTTGATTATGTGCCGAGAAATTCATCAGAACATCATTATTGTGGTTCTTGTAACTGTGGTTGTAGAAAAGGGGATAAACAAGGGACCGATGTTACATGGCTTGTCGATGCTGTGGAACACGGTTCTGTAATACTAACAAGTTGCAAAGCTGAAAAGTTTATTTTGGAGAATAACAAGGAAGGATGTGTGAGAAGAAAGAAATGTTTAGGAGTTATGGCAAATGTTTTAACAGAAAACATCACATGGAAAATTCAAGTTGAGGCCAAAGCAACAATCTCATCATGTGGAGCACTTTCAACGGCACCTTTAATGATCTCTAGTGGATTAAAGAATAAGAATATCGGCCGACACCTTCATCTTCATCCGGTGCTAATGACGTGGGGACATTTTCCAGACACAATGTCTGATCTCAAGGGTAAAAGCTATGAGGGAGGAATAATAACTTCTGTACACAAAGTGCTATCAGATGATGACTCCAAAGTAAAAGCTATAGTTGAAACTCCATCACTAGGACCAGGAGCATTTTCTACCGTGATTCCTTGGGAATCCGGATTCGACTTCAAAGAAAGAATGCTAAGATATTCGAGAACTGTTCATTTCATCACAATTATTCAGGACAAAGGCTGTGGAGAGGTGAAGAGCGAGGGTAGGATCAAGTATGAGTTAGATGAAGAATTCAACAAAGAAAACATGAAGCATGGACTGCAGCGGGCGCTGAGGATACTAATAGCAGCTGGAGCGGTTGAGGTAGGTACTCACAGAAGTGATGGACAAAGAATTGTTTGTAGTGGAACTAATGAAATGGAATCGAATAAGTTTGTGGAATTGGTTTGCGCAGAAGGAGGACCAATGTCACATCAAGAAACTTGGAATATGTATGCATCTGCTCACCAGATGGGGAGTTGCAGGATAGGAATCTTTGATAAGGAAGGCGCGGTTGATGAAAATGGACAAAGTTGGGAAGGTGAAGGACTATTTGTGTGTGATGCAAGTTTGTTTCCAACTGCAATAGGTATCAATCCCATGATAACTATTCAGTCTACTGCATATTGTGTTGCCAAGAGAATTGCCCTGATTATGAGAATGAAATAGAGTTTGTTGTGTTCTTTGTAACTTGGATTAAGTGATGATTATCATTATGGTGGTTTTCCCTTTTTTGAGTTAACATTCTTGATTTTCCATTATGTTAGTCATTTACACTTGAAACATATTAGGAAAAAAATGTGGTATATTCTCTCATTTGTTCTCATTCAACTAGTTCAATTGACACTTATTTCTTTCCATGTTGATTACATTTTACAATAGATTAAATAAAATCAAGGCAGTGATTGCTGATACTAGTTTAACATAACATAAATAGATGATAACACATGTTATAGGAATGGAATTCTTAATAGTCAGAATCTGTCTCTCGAAATGGTAACGGAACTGTCTTCACTGCTCGGTAATGACCGACATTATTTAGATGCTCATTTTCCAACCTGTTGAGAAAATAACAAAGTTCTTGAGTCATTCTGTGATTTTGTTCACTATTTAACAAATTTCAAGGATCAATCTCTAAGAATTAAAAAGGTTTTAAGATGATAATAAAATGCACCTGTAGAAATTCCAGTGCCCTCTTCGAATAACTTCAAGTGCAGCCAACAAAAATTCTAGCAGTCGCGATTGAACATGTCCGACTTTGAAATGCATGACTGTTTCCACCCATGTCACCCTCAAAACAATGTTTAAGGCCTGCAGTCCAATATCACTTTCTGAGATTAAAAACTTGTCTTTTTTATATTTATTCATTCAGACCATTAAGAGCTAGAGAACTTACGATTGACATATAGTATATGCTTTTTTTCTTGAGAACTAAGTCATCTCTAAGCCATGGATTTCTGGAGTTGGGATTTAAAAATCCCCAATCCTTGATAAAATCCCAATATAATTGATAAGTTGTTGCCACTACAGAAGTGATTAAGACTATTGCAAACCATAGCTGATCACTTTGTCTGCTGTATGTTACTCTCGCCCCGGCTGCTACCATCGCCGAAACATACTTTCCCATGTTAGCTAAATGGTTCACATCACTGTCATCAAACCACCGTCTCGCACACTTGTAACAAAATTCAACAAGCATGTGTACTATAAGTCAGTAAGATAAAAGAAGTTTAATTAACAATGTAACATTTTCTGAATCTTGAAGATGCTTACTTGCATAGCACGCCAATAATATGGCATAAAGGAGATGATATAAGTTATTTCCATATATAGTCTTCCAGAGTGACAAGTCTCAGGGTGGTGAGTTTTGAAAACTTTAGCCAATAGGTTACAACTAGTAGTTTCCAAATGCCTTAGCAATGGAATCTGTATTCATCAACCATAACAAAAAATTTCATGTTAATAGTTAGGATGAATAATAAAGTATAGGTGAAAAATGTCCACAAAAACAAAAAATCAACTCATGTGCATAGATATAATCACCTGGCTAGTTAGTTGATCAGCCATAAAAAAGTCTACTAGCAGAACCTGTTGAAATGACAAATTAAAATGAAATTAATAATGCTAAGCTCAATTTTCTGTGTTATTACAATGTATCCAACTTGTTAGAAGATAATTGAAGTTGAAGTTTACCTTATAAAATGGTGAGCAGATTATGTTGCGAATGACACGGATAAAACAGTAACGGGTCGGGCGGTAAAAAAGGTCGAACGGACAAATGAGCAGAGCTATAAAAGACTGAAAATTGCAGTTCATAGTTAGCACAAATGTGTCCAAAAATGCTTTAAATGATAAATACTAGGGATGATATAATAGAATTTTTATTTTCAAGCAAACTAAGCTAGCTTATTTGTTCAAAATATACTAACCAGAAGTAATATTCCAGGAAGTGCATCAATTTGGCTAGGAGAAAATCCTGCAGCCCTTAAAAGAAGGTGCATAACCATTGCTGCAACCACAGTTGTCATTAAGGTAGTGCATATCAAAAATGCATCTCTATGCTTAAGTGATGTCCTTGGGGAGAATTCAAAAATGAAGTTGTAATTGATTCTTGTTCTCTTCCACGTATATAGATTACATCCATACATAAATAAGTGCAGGCTTAGCAATGCAAACACACTGCACAAAATCAATGTAAGCATTATCACATTTATGATGTAGATATTTTGGCATAGAAATTTCCGCAATTATTTTTTTTAGGTAAGTTCTTACAATCATGGTTTATGATTGTAAATGTTGATTAGTTAGAAAAACATTTATAGTAATCTACTAAAGTTCATTTCAAACTGATTTTTATTTCTACTTAATCTATAAGATGTTAAACATAATTTTGTACCTGAAAACAGGATAGACATTTTGCATATAAGCTGACTCATTGCTAGGAGAGAATATAGCGCACAAATGAGCCAAAATTGCGTATACACAAAACAATGACACAAAACAACCTGTAGACAACCCTGCAAAGGAAATTAAAATACACATGTGAGATATTTTAATATGTGAAGTAAAAACATTGTTTTGCATATCAGATTTCCAACGGAACAAAATATTTCAAGTATGACCCATTAGCTTAGTGGGTCCAAACCATACTAATTACGGCTAGTCGACGTTGTATAACTATTTGTTACTGATACTTTAAATTGAAGATATGTCCGATGTTCGACACAATACTAACACACGTAGTTACCTTCGATCATTTTTATGTTCTTAAATAAATATCAGTGTCAACGTGTTGTGTCCAGTATTCGTCTTACTGCTTCATGGTTGCCTAGTAGTGCAGCAAAATTTTACTTGGCCTATAATGTTATAGACTTATAGTGTTGGTACATGTAGTGTGCACCTCATATATTGCATTGCAAGTTGAACTGAGGGGGTTGTCTTTATGTATAAAGTAAAATACTATACTATACTAATGTTACCGAATCAAAAGTGCCCTTAATTAAGAAGAGACAAAGAGAGAAGCATTATATTTACCGACAAGAAAAGTGACCATATGAGAGTCTTTATGTTGTTGGGGTCTTAAAAACTTCATTGCCTTTTTCCTGTCATTGTTGGCGAAGTGCTTTGTGAATATGGATTCCACTTCGTCCATTAGTCTAAGAACCTAACATAAATTAACAAGTATTATATATAACCATAGCAACATATTAGATTATCATATAATATAACCCATTATACACATTATTAAGAATTTGTAAAGAGTTTCCTTAAAAAATAAAAGAATTTGTGAAGAATTAAAGTAAAAGGTTATCAAAACCGTATTTTTGGTTAATCCAATTCGTGGCAAAAAATGCGGTTAATTCAACTATATGAATTACTCGCAGTTTTTGACGTGAATTTGACCAACTATATTTTTATACGTGATTAACTATACATCACGAGTGTATGAAAACATTTTTAAAACTATAACAAATGCCATATTATTTGTCTTCACTTTTTCTTTACCCCCATGTAGCTTTGAAAATATTAAAGGGAATATTCGGATATACCTTATCAGAACTAACGAAATGGGATCTCTTCACTTCTTTTAAATAACTTGAAGAAGCTTTTTGGCAAGACACCTGCTTGATCACATGGCAATATGATTTAGTTCATATTATTTGAAGTTATGTTCAAACTTGCAAAAATTAGAGATGCTAACTTAATAAAATAAAAGTTAGTTATAAAAATAATCTACCAATGCAAAGCAAATGAACAATTATAGTACATACATGTGTGATTATTATTTTCACAAATTAAATAATAATCAGGTATAAGGGCAGCTAGTAATAAACCGAGTTATAGTTTACTTTATCCATTTGTAATGAGATATTGTCCAAACTACGGGTTAGTTTTATTGACAGACAAGCTAATATAGTCATTCATTGTTTAGCTAGAACATCAATACTATATGATGGTCAATGTTCACTTGAACTTGTTTCAACTTATATTGAAAATCAGTGATAAACGTTATGTTTACTTGAATAATTTAGGCTTTCTTCTGTCGGGCTAAGGGGTTAAGCCCTTGTGAAAAAAAAATAACAATCAAGTGATTAGACTAATTAGCTTTGATTAATGTTGACTTGATTAGGAGTATCCGAGTAATTCCATTCTGATTTAACAATCATCAGCTAGAAAGTCATATGTAATTCTAGATTACTTTATCATCCATTTAAGCTAAAAATTGAAAGGTTTTATGACAAAACTAAATTAGGGCTAATTTTGTAAAAGTATAAATCTAGAGTGTGATTCTTCTTCTTTAAAATGTAATTGAAAAATTATCATAGCTTTAAGACACAAAAATTGAAATGGGCATGCTATATATACAAGAAAAGCACAAGCACCATGCCTAAATATAATAATTCCATAATATATTTGTATAAAAGGGATAAAAGCTTCCTGGCACGCATTAGTTAGTAAGCATTGAAATCTAAGCTTTCTATGAATATGGTCATAAATATTTCAACAAAAAAAGAAAGAAAGAATATGGTCATAAGTATTATCTTCAAAAAAGAGTTACTTTTCTCATGCACTCATGTCATGACTCACCCCAATATAGATTAAATATATATTAAGCAAATGTATAAACCGTGTCAATAGCTGTACTCCCCATTATTATTTAAAATTAACTAAATAGATGCACCAATATTAATGCTTAGTTATATTTTATACACAAGAACTGTATGTAAAGCAAACTGCTATTTAAATACAAAATATGACTTTATCACTCAAAAAGGGGAATGGGAAAAAGTAAACATTGATTAGTTAGTTACGTTCTTTAATTTAATTAGTTAATTATCTGTATTGCGTCTCTTAAGTATTGGCGACTTAATTTGGAAATTAGGTATAGTTTTCTCAATTATGGATGTAGATATTAAGAATTTCATAACCATCATACGAGTAGCGTAGTCTTAATGAAAAATAATACGATAAAAGAACAAATAAACTTGTCTTCCTTTTATTTATCTTTACTCTAACAAAATGATACGTGAACGCGAGTTTTTCATGCAAATATAGCAAATTTGCATCTCTTAATAAATAAAATGATGGAATAGGCAAATTGGTCTATAAATTGTAACCACCGGTCAAAATTATTCATCATTTAAAATTGATGAGACACATAAATATGTCATATTGCACGTTGATCCTGCATCAATGTCTGGTTACCAGAGACTAGTTTGATCTCTACTTTAGTGACATTGAGTTGAGATCAACGTCATGAAACGATCATATAACTAATTAGCAAAAATTTTACAAAGAGATTAGTGACCAACACTTTACATATTTAGATGTACTTATCAATTAGGAAAAAAAATCGGCGCCCATTTTAACTGGTATTTTTTTTTTTTAACAGCATTTTAACCGATATTCACAATATTTACAATATCAAGTACCAATTTGGCCTTATCCACTCAAATGAATGAAAAACAATAACTCATCCCTCTATGTGTGTTTGCCTATGCAGACATGTACTTATAGTGTGCCAAAAGTAAAGAAGATGTGATATTTTAGGCCTTACCTTGTCAAATTTCTTCAATATCTTTGAAAAAGCTACCATATTCAGTGAGCTGCCAAAGTGAGAGAATGTAATTAGAATTTGCATAGTCATGAAACAGTTGTTTATAGTTTAGGAATAAGGCATATAAAGTATAAACACACCACATGCTATTTTTAGAAATTCTATACAACATTATTATTTTTTTACTCATGAAGTAAAATTAGTGAAAAATAAAATATCGACAAAACATTAAATCTTAAGGAAAAAAATAAATTAAAACCTATAAGTTTTGAGCAAGCCAAGGCCTCTATAGAGCTCCACAAAAGCACTTCTAATCATTTTTTCAGCACATTGGATTTTTTTCTTGTGAATGAAATCTCCTGTTGGATTGTTCACTAAATCCTCCCAAAGCATGCTAGTAATAGCTGTAATTGCTCGAGTTGCATTTGTTCCTGGGACATCAATTCGCATTGCCATTCTAGGTTTTCCTTTCTTTGTTTTTGTCCTCGTTGCTGAATTCACAAAATTTACACCATTTTTCTCTAAACTTGCTATTACCTCATCTGTATGTGAAATTTCTGAATTTGTTTCGTCCGAATCTCCTAAACATTCTGCAAATTAAGCAACCCATTCATACTTTAATATAATATGGAAATCAAAAAAGGCTATTGACTTTTTTGGCTTATGAGATATATATCCTCAATCAAAAGAAGTCTATGACTTTTCATCAAAGAAAACTAAAAATTCTTTTAGACTTATCATATTATATACATCAAAGTAAAGAGATATCATAAAAATATATTGAGTATTTTTTTTTTTTGAAAGAAAATATATTGAGTAATTTTGGAAATTTATATATATAAACACATATATAAGATTTATTTGTTTGAAATTTGTAATTTAACAGATTGATTTTATAAAGGATTGAGAAAGAGAGAAGTTACATTAAATTGAATTTTAGTTACGAGGATTTAAACTTTCGTCGCAGAAAACTGACCTAATGAGTAATTAGAATCTCGTGCTGGAGAACGCGGGAAAGTCTCTGTATTATTTGTTTTCGGTGGCGGATAATTTTTCCGTCGTCTATCATTAATAATTTGCTTTAGGTCTTGCAATATCTGAAGCTGTTTGTTCAAAGCTTCTCGTCTCTCAAGGAATTCATTCTCTTGTTTAATGTAAAATTGGTTCACCTTGTTTAGCTCATCATCAAGCCCCGCAAAAAACACACGTACCTGTGAACAGTAAAAAGATATTACACACATACATACATGCATATAAATATATATTGATGTAAGTCCAAAAATGCATAGTATTCAGGCTAGAACATAACAAGTTATAAAGCCTACCTCATCCTCTTCCGAAAATAATTGTACAAGCTCTGTTTGGTATATTTCTTCTCCGCTGCCTTTTATGGTTTTCTTCCTCACCTGCACCATTCAGAAAAATATCCATATTAATATTTTATTTTGAGAGAAAATATTCTTATTGATCTATATTTTTTAAATATCCATATTTATTTTTTTTACTTGTTGTATTTACATTAATTTGTGTGTGTTTTTAACTTTTAGTTATTTTTAATTTTGTGCTGCTCACTCTTCAAAAATAAAAATTATGCTGCTTATTTTAGAATTATATATGTACACCATTTCTGGTGTTAATAGAGAGAGAATCACAATGGCACAGCTATTTTAATTTGCTTGCTTTCGTGAGATATTGAAAAACCCGCAAAAAAAGTAAGCAAAAAAAGGCTTTATAAAGGGAGGCCACTAATCCCACTTTAATTAGAGACCTTAACCCCACATGATAAATAATATAATCAATATACATGATATATACTCATTTAAATAAGTAATACTCATAGTACATTTTTGAAAAAAGTAGGAAATGAGAAATAAAATAATTAAAATGGTATTAATTTTTGACAATAATTAAAATGGTATTAATGATATTTTTTTAATATAAATTAAATTGATATCAAACTCTAGAGTTAGATCTAATTACCATTAAGATGGCACCTCATTGACTAATTTTTATTTTTTTGAGAGAACCTTATTGTGTATATCACCATCACCACAATGAAATATAATCGAATTATTTCTTCATTCTTGGAGAACATGGTGCGTTGTTTAATATAGTTTCATTTTTACTTCTTAAACAAATAACTTTTTCATTCTTGTTCAATATGACACAATGATATTATGTTGATACAATTGGGTGTTTGTATAAGATGACAAACAAAACTTATATTTGGCAAAAAAAAAGAGAAAACAAACGAACCTATACTATATTCTAATTTTGGCAACCATAGCAATCAAATTTGTAAATGATTTATTTATACATGCTTAATTTATAAAGATTTATCTATATTTCTTGTTGTTGTTATTTAGTTTGCAATTTATATTGACTAACTATTATTCTTAACTATTATAAATCCATGATAATAATTTGTGTGTGTAAAAAAAAAGTGATAATAATTGGTGGTTATGTGAATGAATTGAAAATAATCCTTTGTTAATTAAAATGATATGATGTTTATTCTTTGTTCACGTTTGTAGCTGTAAGAAATTGAGTCTGTAGCATAAAAGATTATAGTCTCTCACAATATAATTACGTATGTATGGATAATACTACCGTATACACACCTCCTTGAATCACTCCACAATCACAGTGATCTTGTCTAAATGCCTTCATTGTAAATTATTGTATATAGATCTTACATTTCAATAATAGATACAAATAATATCATTTCACATCAGTAGGAATTATCAAGTTATATAGCCTCAACCATTCTAAAGTTATGATTCTACTATTTGTGTTTCTATATGGCCAACCATGGTTCAAATTTAATTTAGAAGATAAGGCCACATTTAGTTTATGATAGTGCTATGTATATGAACGTGGAAGAAATCTATGGAGTAAAAAAGATACGCACTAACAAAGAGGTAGTAATGAAAATGATGAAACATTAATTCCATTATGTGACAAAATATAGAAAACTAAAAGACACACGCAATAACCGCACCATGCTTTCACCGTGTGCATAACATTTTGGACATAAAAAAAACCTTAATTTATACAATACCTTAATGATATTTGTGTTATCATGATCAGATTCAGGTGAGAGCTTGAGGGAGATTTTCTTGACAAGAAAGCAAAGAGAATTGAAAATGGAACCTCCTCCTTCAGCATGGTTGTGGTTTTGCTTTGGAATTTTTGAGAGCTTGATTCTCTTTATTTGCTTCTTCAGCTGCCAATAGTTCACGAATGCCTCCTTCCATTCTGGTATCAATTGAGCTTCTAACTCCTTTGAGAATTTCACCATTTCTTTTTCTATATGGTGAAGGAAGGAGTTGTATATATATAGAGAAGAAAAGTGGGAATGAGGTTATATGAAGTGGATGTAATTTGATACGATAGAATCTTATAGAGATTATTTTATATAGAGAAAAAGTAAGAGCCGTGTGGTGAATATTAATCTAGTACAAGATGTTTTTATTTATCTTATAATAGGAGAATGAGACCTCATAATTAATTTGAAGTTCGGTCGAGAGGTTAGTAAAGTGAGTAAAGTAATATGATCAAAGATTATTTCTGCCTAGATTATAAATTCGGATATTTTCAAATGTTTTTTTTACATTTAGACCTCATTAATTACTTACGTCTAATCACCTAATTAATCTTAGATAGATTAATCGTGGAGAAATGTACATCATTGGTTATCATCTCAAAGTTATTATTTTGGTCAAAAAAATAATCTTAGAATATAATTAGTATTTTAAGTTTGTTTTACTCAATATTTTGATTATGTTCATATAACATGTGTTAATTTCCTCTAAAAAAGTCTTAACTTATGTTAGAAAGAAAAAAACTTGTTAATTTTTATTATTTAAAAAAATTGCCATAAATTTGTGTTAACATATAATGAAGTTGGATAGTAACAAAAAACTAATGAAGTTGGATAAAATGAATCTATATAAAACAAAAATAAAATAAAATTGGGTTAATCGTATTTTTATTCAACATATTATGTAAAATGGTAACCTTTACAAAAAGGTATTTATCTTTTTTCCCATTCATGCTCTATAATTAAAGGTATAGAATCTGAGATGGATTCTCCATTTTCGTCAATCTAATCCTCACTTGTATATTTTTTTTATCAATAATCGTCATCTGTATTTTCCATGATTAGTTGGTTATTTTCTTTTCCTAATTTCGTAAGTCTTATAGTTTATTTGATAATATCAATATTGTTAGATTATCCATTTTTACGTGAATTCAATCTCAAGACTTCGCAATTATGTGTATGTGTTTGAATTTTGAACGATGTTTGTCACTTCATATACAACAAAAAAAAAAAGGAAATCTTATTAATTTGAATGTATTTATATCACTTAATAATCAAAATCGTGGATCAAAATCTTCAAAAAAATTGAAATAATGGTAGTCACTTCTATCAAACTGAAAGACCAATTTGATTATATGTTCATGAGAAAAAAGAGAATTGAAATTTGATTGATACATACAGAAAGCAAATTAGAGGCGGCTTACTCCTTAACAAAATTAGAAGCGAGAGCCAACTATTTGAATACGGTTCCAAATTAAAATAAAATACTACTTGTAGACTTTGTTATACAGCTGTGCTTCTTCTTACACATCATTTGCCAC
>Ga0228711_1000879_pt1 | contig 41011 bp, 33 predicted proteins | sample MedpolnodulmetaG_2_FD_177996 | JGI IMG/M metagenome (GOLD analysis project Ga0228711, IMG submission 177996) | Root nodule microbial communities from Medicago polymorpha collected in Santa Monica, California, United States - brown nodules | ecosystem: Host-associated > Plants > Roots > Nodule...
GTGGAAACTCTCACAAGATTGTGAGGAGTGGACTAGCCCACGTTGGGTGAACCACTATAACTCTCTGTGTGTTCTTTCTCTTCCCTTTACTCTTTTAAATTCAGTATCACTATACACACACAACACAGCTACTTGATTAAATCAGTTTCTGCATAATCTGCACAAGAACGTCAGAACGTTCTGAAGTAATTTCACTAACTTAACTTTTCCAAGTAAACCACTTGAGAATTAATTTTAAGTTGCAGGTTAATTTTTAAAGGGTCACAATTCAAACCCCCCCCTTCCTTGTGACTATTTTATTCACTTCAAGGGTATCTAAGGAAGAGGCATATATCTCAACCTGTCTTTTGAGCAAAGAAGAAGAGATCAAATTGTGGCATCAAAGGTTGGGACATCTACATCTGAAAGGGATGAACAAAGCCTTAACTTCAGAAGCTATCAGAGGTCTGCCTGATCTAAAGATTGTTGAAGGCAACATATGTGGTGAATTTCAGATTTGCAAACAAACAAGGATGTCGCATCCAAGGTTGGACCATCAAGTAACCTCTAAAGTCCTTGAACTTCTGCACATGGATCTAATGGGACCTATGCAAGTTGAGAGCATTGGTGGAAAAAGGTATGTTCTTGTTGTTGTTGATGACTTCTCAAGATTCAGTTGGGTGAACTTTGTTAGAGAAAAATTAGATACATTTGATGTGTTTAAAAATTTGTGCACACAATTACAAAGAGAAAAGGATTGTGGCATTGTGAGAATTAGGAGTGATCATGGAACTGAATTTGAGAATGCTAGATTTGATGAATATTGCTCAGGTGAAGGAATCAAACATGAATTCTATTCTCCTATAACACCTCAGCAAAATGGTGTTGTGGAAAGAAAGAACATAACTCTCCAAGATCTACCAGAGTCATGCTTCATGCTAAACACTTACCTTATCATTTCTGGGATGAAGCCATGAACACAACATGTCATATTCACAACAGGGTTACCCTAAGGACTGGAACCTCAACAACTCTCTATGAGATATGGAAGGGGAGAAAACCTACTGTCAAACATTTCCATGTGTTTGGTAGCAAGTGTTACATCTTGTCTGATAGAGATTACAGAAGGAAGATGGATCCTAAGAGTGATGAAGGAATTTTTCTTGGTTACTCCACTAACATCAAAGTCTATAGGGTCTTTAATTCCAAAACTGAACCTGTGATGGAATTTATTAATGTAATGATAGATGATGTGCCTAAAGAAAAGGTTCCTGATGTTGATTCTGATGTTGGAACACCTGTTCAGGAAACAAATGTACCTATCCAGGTGAATGAATCTGAACCTGAGAAAGAAGAAATTGAAGATGCTGAGCAAGATCAGATGTCCACTACTAGAGGTCCCTCTATAAGAGTTCAAAAGAATCATCCTCAAGACATAATCATTGGGAATCCTGACCAAGGAATCACAACCAGAAGGTCAGTTGGAGTCATTGCCAACTCCTGTTTTGTGTCCAAGATTGAACCAAAGAATGTCAAAGAAGCCCTGACTGATGAGTTCTGGATTAAAGCAATGCAAGAAGAACTGAATCAATTTAAAAGGAGTGAAGTGTGGGATTTAGTTCCAAGACCTGAAGGTATAAATGTAATAGGTACCAAGTGGATCTATAAAAACAAGTCTGATCAAAATGGTACTATAATCATAAACAAGGCAAGATTAGTAGCTCAAGGCTATACTCAGATAGAAGGTCTGGATTTTGATGAGACTTTTGCACATGTTCCTTGGTAAAAATCTATAAGATTACTGTTAGGTGTATCATGTATACTCAAGTTTAAGTTGTTCCAAATGGATGTAAAGAGTGCCTTTCTGAATGGGTACTTAAATGAAGAAGTCTATGTTGAGCAACCAAAAGGATTTGTTGGTCCTAGATTTCCCAATCATGTCTATAGATTGAAGAAAGCTATGTATGGATTAAAGCAGGAACCTAGGGCTTGGTATGAGAGACTCGCTCAGTTTCTTGTTAATCAAGGATACAGGAAAGGAGGAACAGACAAGGCCTTGTTTGTAAAAGATGATAATGAAAGACTGATAATTGCCCAGATATATGTTGATGACATTATTTTGGTGGGATGTCGAACAAGATGGTTCAACATTTCATTTAGCAAATGCAGTCTGAGTTTGAGATGAGCTTGGTTGGTGAGTTGACCTATTTTCTTGGTCTTTAGGTTAAACAAATGGAAGACACAATCTTCATTTCCCAGAGTAAATATGCCAAAAACATCGTGAAGAAATTTGGCTTGGATAATGGTGGTCACAAGAGAACTCCAGCTGCAACTCACTTGAAGCTGACAAGAGATGAAAGTGGTATATCTGTTGATCAAAGCATGTACAGAAGCATGATTGGAAGTTTATTATATCTTACGACAAGCAGATCAGATATCACTTTTGCTATAGGTGTGTGTGCAAAGTATCAAGCTGAACTAAAGATGAGTCATCTTACTCAAGTAAAGAGGATACTAAAGTACATCAATATCACCAATGATTATTGGATCTTATACTCATATAGTGAAGACTCTAAGTTGATGGGCTACTGTGATGCTGACTGAGCAGGAAGTGCTGATGACAGAAAAAGTACCTCTGGAGGATGTTTCTTTCTAGGAAATAATCTAATTTCCTGGTTTAGTAAGAAATAGAATTGTGTCTCTCTATCCACTGCTGAAGCTGAATACATAGCAGCTGGAAGTAGTTGTTCTCAACTTGTTTGGATGAAGCAGATGCTGAAGGAGTATAATGTTGAACAAGATGTTCTAACATTATACTGTGACAACCTAAGTGCTATCAATATTTCCAAGAACCCTATTCAACATAGTAGAACAAAGCACATTGACATTCGACACCATTTCATTAGAGATCTTGTTGAAGAAAAGGTTATGACACTTGAGCATGTTGACACAGAGGAGCAACTGGTAGACATTTTCACCAAGGCCTTAGATGCTAAACAAATTGAAAAATTAAGAGGCAAGTTGGGAATTTGCCTACATGAGGAGGCTTAATCATCTGTCTTGTAAGACGTGGTTTCTATTCTCTTTTGTTACACGTCTTTGATTTGTGGGGTATACTCTGTCATGATATACTCTTGTAATGTTCTTTATTCTGATTGACATATTTTATGGCTAAAAAGGGGGAGAAAAATGGTATATCTATACTCTCTATATGCATGTTTGTTTGCATTTATTTTGCAGCTATTTGGATGTGTGTTGTATGTTGTCATGAATGTTGGAACATCTTGATGTTCTTCATGATGATCTGAGAACTTCTCAGTATTTTTATATTGTACATGTTCCTTGCTGATATTCATTAGAATATTGGAACATGTCTGTGAAGACTTATGTAGATGTTGGCACTAAAGCTGCAACATCTTAATGCTACTCTGAGTATTTATTTTTCTCAGTGTTTGTGCTGTACATGTTCCCTGCTGTTGCTATAAGAAATTGAAACATGTATGTGTGACCTTGATAGGTCTGTTAGCTTAGGTATGCTAGTTGGTGAGTATTCCCTGAAGATTTGATTGATTCAGCCCTGAAGTTTTTCTTTATTCTATGTGTTAAGAGTGTTGGCTTTCATGATTCTTATTGTGCATGTGTTCAGGGGGAGTAATGGAATATTCATGTAAGTAGTCACTCATAGGTTCTTATATTCAGGGGGAGTGATACCTCTATGTGTGCTTGCGCTAGTTGAAGCTGGTTGACAAGATGTTGAGCCAGATTTTTAAACATCCATGTCTGTCACTTGTAAGTATGTGAATTTATTTTTCCTTACTTCTATATGTGGTTAGCGACAGTACTCTATAGACATCCATGTCTGTCACTTGTAAGTGTGGGAATTTAATTTTCCCTTACTTCTCTGGTTGGTTGGTGACAGTACTTTGTAGGTATGGGAAATTTATTTTTTTCCTTGCCTCTATGTGTGGCAGGTACTCCTATCTGAAGTGTTGAAGGATGTTGGAACATCCAATGTTTATGGGAATTCATTCCCTGAGTGTAGCATAGGAATTTATTTTTCCTCTGCTCTTGAGAGAGTTCTTTACTCTTTGTTTTAGTGCTTGGAAGATTTATTTTTTCTAGCATATGTGTGACAGGTTTTCCTGTCTGATGGTGCGAAGGATGTTGAAACATTCAACCTGCATGGGAATTTATTTTTCCTCTGCTCTTTAGAGACTATGTTATTGATCTTATCCGCTACTGCATGTCTCTGATAAGTGTAATACCTCTACAGCCAAAGCTGTGATTGATGATTATGTGAGGTATTCTTGTATGCACACTTCTGTTATGTCTTTAGTGATACTACCCGCTACTCCTTCTTCTTGAATATGTGTTCGTAATGACTTGAGGAAGTGTATCTAAGGTATCCCTTTAGATTATGTGTGCTAGTTGTTTCTTCATAGGTATGTGTTCATGCTATTTGAAGAAATGGATGTCTTCTGTATCTCTCTATATTCTTTACATTTGGCCTTAATTTGTTTTAGCCAAAAATTTGCCAAAGGGGGAGATTGTTGGGTATTTGTATTGGCTGCATTATTGATAAAACAAATATCCTTATCTGTGTTGTTGGAGTCAACGTTCCAACATGTGCTTAGGCATCTCTGTAAGATGTTGGACACGATGTTCCAACATTCTGGCACGCTTCAGTGTACTTGGGTTCATGCCTATTTGTACGAGCGCCCTTTATTGTTTAAGGACAATATTTCCTTATCTTATTGACCAAGCAATGTGCATATCTTTACAGAATCAGTTGTGGAATATTCCTAATGTAGGAAATATTTGTATTTGTTTTGGACGATCCTAAAGATGTTCCGACATTTTAGAACTTTTCATATTTGTTTCTGATTTCTGTTTTGCAGATTAGATGAACCGATCTGCTTTGTTCTGAAGTCCAACTAAGTATTGGGTCCAAGATGCTTCACTATATAAACAAGACTTCAAGACCTAATTGATCATTCAAGCCATCATTCTAAAAAGTTTTGATTTTTAGGGTTTTGAGTCTACATGTGCTCTATTCTTGTATCATGTTGATGCAAGTTTAGAACCTTTACTGTGAGCCTTTCTTGTATCGTTTGTAATACATGTTTAGGATTGTGTGTTGAGTTTGATACTCTTGTATACTACACCGAAGTTGTGAAACAAAGTGCTAGTTGTTTGTTTGAAGGTAACATCATCATTAAGTTTGTTGTTTGAGGTCAGATAGGTCACAAGGGTTGTGACTGACCATAGGATGGTGGGATGGGATCTCAGATCTAGGAGTTCCTAGATTGAAGTCTATACGGGTAGGTCCTAGGTCTTTAGTGTAAACGAGGAGTTTGCTGAGAGCTATAGAATAAGGACTACACTAGTGGATTTCCTTCCTGGCTTGGTAGCCCCCAGAGTATGTGTGTTTGTCACCGAACTGGGTCATCAAAATCACTGTGTTCTTTACTTTCTTGTCATTTATTTTATTGTTTTTATTTCTATTTATTACATGATGTTGGAACATTGAACGGAACATTATAAAAGATGAAACATCAGACAAAACATTTTAAAACAAGTGTGCTAGAATTTCAGGTCTGAGTGTCCTAATCATCTCAAGAGACAACAAAAGGGCCATTATGTCTTCTAGTTAAATGAAGAAGTATATGAAGAAGAACCAAATGGAGAAAGTGTCAATCATGTCGCAGCTCTTACTGGAAGATGTGAGTCTGATGAGGATCCTTATGGCGAGGATGTTACCTATGATGAATTACTCGACTCCTATGAAGAAGTTTGCCTTGAAAAATAAAAACAAAGGAAGCTCATAATCAAACTTGAACTTGAGAGTGGAAAACTTCTATCTACTATTGTTGAATTGCAAACTGAGGTAAGGTTTTTGACTCAAGAACTAACTAGCATGACCAAATCTGTCAGGATGCTGAATAATGGTTCTGATATGCTAGATGAAATCCTTCTAGTTGGTAAAGGGTCTAAAAACTGTACAAGAATATGATTTAACTCTCAATCTCTGAGCAAACAAGGTGAAACTTCTAGAAAGGTGTTTGTTTCTTCTGAAAATAAAACTGAGGTCATATTGTCAGATAGAATGTCAAAACATCCTGGTAATTTTCAAAAGAAACAAAACAACACCATGTTTGTCCCCTGGAAGTGTCACTACTGTGGTAGGAATGGTCACACAAGGCCCTACTGTTTTGATCTATATGGTCATCCTAAACAATCCATACCACCTAAGATTAATCGAGTTGTGACTAAAGAATGGAGGCCTAAGGGCATCAATACATGTCATATAGCTCACACAACTCTTAGAACTTCCAAGAAATGGTATTTTGATAGTGGATGTTCAAAGCATATGACTGGAATCAAGAAGAACTTGGTAGATATCAAACCTATTCGAACCAGTTTTGTCACCTTTGGTGATGAAGCTAGTGGAGAAATAAAGGGAATTCGAAAAATGGCTTGTACATGTTTTCCTAGACTTGATGATGTTCTTCTTATGGAAGGACTAACTGCTAACCTAATCAGCATTAGTCAGCTGTGTGACCAAGGACTAATAGTCACTTTCAACAAGTCAGAGTGTTTAGTTATTGATGAAGAAAATAGTGTTCTTATGAAAGGTGAAAGATCAAAAGACAACTGCTATTTGTGGAGACCTAAAGAAGGAAGTGATGACTGTGAATCATGTCAATTCAGAAGGAAAACCAAGATGTCAAAACAAAAGCTGGGTCATCCGATCGTTTCAAGAGCTCTTGAAATTATTCTGGTTCATGTTGGGGACATTCAAGTTAAGAGTACTGATAGAGAAAGAAGCTCTCACATGATTGATGATGGTTACTCATGTGTTAATGAGATAAATCTTAGCAGAAATATGCAGGTCTTTGAAGACATCTGTCAAAGACTTCAAAGAAGAACAAATAGGATGTGAAACTTGAACTCTCGATCTAAAGATGTAATTGTGTTTTGGATATACATGAACAAATTGATTGAAGAAGGTGTTGATATTAGAAACAAGGTTATGAATCTTGTCAAAACAGAGGATGCTGAAGAGAGGCTTGTGGATTTTCAAAAATATGTTGATAACATGCAAAGTAAAATGTTAGAACAATGTATTCAACATGTGATGTCTAAACTAAATACTACTAGTATGCACATGGAACAATGTATTCACTCAACAGGGTCGTGATAAGGATTGGGCAGATACAATAGATGAAAGGAAAGTCACATCCATTATATTGTTCAATTTTGAGAATAACTCTATCTCTTGGGTCAACAAGAAGCAACACAGTGAGTTCTTGTATTCTACTATGTTTGAGTTCATCACTAAAGAATGTAGATACGCTCAACCATTTTGGATGAAAGAAATACCGAAAGAACATAATGTCAAGCATGATGTTATGACATTGCACTGCAATTATCTAGGAGCTGTCATCATCTCAGAAAACTCTTCCAAACCAGCAGGAACAATCACTTTAACATCCATCATCAATCTACCAGAGAGTTAACTGGAAATAAGATTTTCACTTATGAGCAGTGATCACAAAGAAATAATCTGAAGACATTCCTTCCAAAGAGTTGAACACAAGTCAGACTAAGAAGTTAAGGGGTAACTTGGGTGATTACCTATTTGAATTATAGCAATTACAGCTTGAGCGTGCAACAAACACGTTCTCTTCCCTCCATTTTCTGGTGCATACTATTTCAGGGAAATCATTATAAGCTTTCCATAATATCCTACCAACAAGCCATCAGTACACCCTCATCCACACTCCTCGCTCTCTTTATCGCTCTAGACTCAAAGAACTGACTTACACCGTTCCCATCTACCAAACTTTTCCACTCCCTCGAACTTCAAATTTTCTATTTTTCATCAAGATGATTTTTGTGAAGGATCAAGAAACCAAGATGTCACAAGCATTTGACCAAACTTCCCAAACTCCTTCTATGTTGCAAAATACACGGTCCAAAGAAAAAGATGGTTCATCAGAAGCTGTGACCAATGTTGTACCTATTAGGGTTATTCCAGGTTGTGTTCCCACCAAGAAAAGGACTAATACAATGGCAGGGAAAAAAGCTAAGCCTTCTCATGTAAGTGAAACCTCTCATCACTATGTGTCTGCTGAGTTGCCTACTAGAAAACCTAAAAAGGTTGCTTCACATTTTTGTTTCAAGAAACGTCATTCTATGACCAGTTTGTATGGTAATCCCTTGAGTACGCCTAATGTCAAATTTAATGTTGGTACTCCTAATGAACACCCTCTAGAGTCTAATGGTTTGTGATATTGTTCAAACATCTATCAAAACTATTGATGTGAACCCTTGTCCAGATAACCCTAGATTTGTTGAAATCTTAAGTCAAACTAACATTGTTAATAATCCTGTTGATGAAAGTGCTAGTAAGTCACCTTTTAAGAGCTTAGTGTTTGATCCTTTGTATGAAACTGTTGATGTCCTAGTTGTTGAGTCTCTCAAAGAAATCATAACCCATAATAATGTTGCGCCGGATGTTGTGACATTTATGGCACAATCTGATGTTCATATTAAAACCACCCAAGACAACCATCACAAAGAGCCTAAATCTAAGTCAGCCTCTGAAAGTGAAAACTCACAACAAAAAGTGGTTATTGATGGTGGTGAAGAGCAAAAGGGTCATGATAGTGAAGGAGTAAAGACTGTATCTGGTGATGATAAAAATAGTGGTTTAGAAAGTAAGGATGATGTTGTGATAGGTATTGAGAAGGATAGTCCTGATAAAGAGGATGATAAGGTTATGTCTAGTGAATCTGACAAGGAAAAGTTTAACGAATGCTTAACTGAAGAAGAAAAGAATGATGGTGGTTTTAGTAATGAAGAAGGCAATGATAAAGAATCTTCTGGTGCTGATAAAAATCAGGGTGGTAGTATTGAGAATGTGGAGGACATGGATTATGATGATGAGCCTATAGGTAGAAGATTGGCTCAAGGTATAGCAAAAATATTGAAGAAAAGGAAATGGAAGGCTACTGAATGCCAACCCTCAAAGGCTACCAAGAAGAAGGCTGTCGGGGGACCTATAAGAAGTTGGAGTAAGGTTACTGATCATAAAATCATGAAAAAAGTCCCTTAAGAGGAAGGAAGTTCCAACAAGAGACTTTGACTATGATGTTGAGGAAGATGTTCAGGACATCACGCCAGCTGCTACGAAGAAAACTGTTGCTGGAAAGAAGGTTCCTACCAATGTGCCTGAAGCACCATCAGATAATGAGTCATTCCATTATGTTGAAAGTGTTCAAAAATGGAAGTTTTTCTATCACAGAAGGTTGGCTCTTGAAAGAGAAATGAGTAAAGAATCTCTTGATAGCAAGGAGGTGATGAGTTAATTGAAAGGGCTGGTTTAGAGAAGACTGTGGAAGGTATGGTAAATTGCTACAAAAAGCTTGTGAAAGAAAGTCTGGTAAACATTTTGAGGAATTGTGATAATAACCTAAGCAAGGAGTTCATAAAGGTGTCTGTGCATGGTAGATGTGTTGAATTCTCTCCTGAAGTAATCAACATATTTCTTGGAAGAAATGAGGAAGCATGTGCTGAAGTAGAGGTGACAGATGATCAATCACAGCGCAAATTGGGTAGTTATCCTCTAGTAAGTTAAGTGTGAAATATGCTTTTCTGCACAGGATTGGAGCTGCAAATTGGGTGCCCACAAACCATACATCTACCATTGGTATTGGTTTAGGTATATTGTTGTTACAATGACTAAATTTCATTTTGGATCTTTTGTGTTTGAACAAACAATGAAACATGCTCAGTCTTTTGTTGTGAAAATGCCTATTGCATTTCCTTCTATTATCTATGGTGTCATTCTTAGTCAGTATCCTGGTATTTTGGTAAGTGGTGATGTGGCAAGCAATAGGGAATCTCCTATTTCCTTGCATTATAAGTTGTTTGCAGCGACACATGTTCCGACATTGTCATAACATCTAGATAGCAAACTGCTAGCTTAACCTCTAGGGAAGGTATTCTTGCTGAACTGAAGGATTGTCCAAAACATTAGAGGAGACTATCAGGTCAAGCATTGAGAGGAAGATAAGTGTGGACAAGATGATTTTGGCTCTGTCAGCTCTGAGTGAAAAAATGGCTGAAGAGAATGTAGATGCCGCAGGCAATGAATATGAGAATGTGGCTGGAAAAACAGATGTTGATGATGGATATGATGATCAGGAGGAGTCTTAAGCTGAGGTTTGATTCACTTTTGTCTTCATTTTTGTCTCATGTTTTTTCTTTTGTGGATTATGCCTTGGATTTTTATGCACTATATGTGCTTGTTCTGTAACATCTGCACTTTATTGTCCTGGTACTTATGTTCTGCACTCCTATATTCTGCTACTTATGGTTGCTTCAGTTCACTACTTTTCTACTTCTTATGCATGGTTGTTTATTATAATCTCTGGCTAAAAAGGGGGAGTAGTTAGTATATGATGTTCTGCATAATGTTCTGACATGTTCTAAATATGCATGTTTGTTTGAAACCTGTTAATATGTATGTATTCTACAACTAAGGGGGAGTAGTTGATATCTGATATGCATGCATGTGTTCTACAATATGACGGGAAGTAGCTCATATGTTATGATGTATGTTAGCTCATATGTTATGGTAGATTTTCTTTTTGCATGATTATTAAAGAAGTATTGCCATAGGGGGGTAATTTTTTTTTCTTCTGATATACCATTGAGAGGGAGCATTATCTGTTTACTAGCCTGATGATGCCATGATTAGATGATGTTAGTATGTGCTTGATGATTGATTGCATGTGTGTGTGTGTGTATTGTTGTCATACCAGATGTCCTGACATCCTGATGATGTAAGAATTTATTTTTCCTTTAAAGTACTACATGCAGGAGTTTATTTCTCCTTGGGTTGATTATGAAAGTTTATTTCTCTTTGTAGATTTTATTTCTCCTGATCGTGCTTTATGTGAGGTTGGATTCTATTCTATTCTGTTGTGTATGCCTCTGAAGTGTTGGATGGTATCTCAACATGTCCATTATGCATTATTTTCAAAGTTGTTCTTTTTAAGTAATGTTGAAGCTTTCCTGTTTTCTTCTTTCGTGTTGAGTTCTTATGTTAAAGTGAAAGAAGGTATGACTATATGATCTCCTGCTTTTTTATTCTGAATTCACAAGTTCCTTGGTTGTTTGAAGATTTATGATGCAAAGATTGTTTTAGCCAAAATTTTACAAAGGGGGAGATTGTTAGGTCCATAGACATGTATTGGCTGCATTTTGTTAAAACAAGAGTCCTTGCAAGATGTCAAACAAGATGTCTTGACATGTTGGTACGACATCATAGCGTGCCTTGTTCCGTTTTCTCAGAAACTATGTTTACGCATGATATTGTTGAAGATTCCTTGAAGGTTTGTTTCATGTGAAGAGTTGACCAAGAAGCATGTTGGTTCTAGAGGCAGAGAAAGGAAGTTTGTACTTAGCGTGTTTCTTAAGTATGTTGTTGCAACATTTAAGGAAACATCTGATCTGCTTCAGAATATTTGTATTGAAGTTTCTAGATTCAGCTAGATGTCTGGCCCGATTTGTGCATCAAGCCCATTCTGCAATCAAGCTCTATAAAGGAAGACTCAAGACCTAATTCAGTACTGAAGCCGGAATTTACAAAAGAGTCAATTAGGGTTTTTAGTCTGTCTTTGTTATTTGTGAGCCACTCTAATATCACTTTGATATTTGAGTTGGACAGTGTAGTTGAGTTGTAAAACTCTGAATCACTCAAATCTGTTGGAACAAAGGGTGTTTCGCAAAATCACCTCTTAAGTTTTGATGATAACAAGTATTAAAATTATCAATTGGATATGCTAAACATTTGTTCAAGTGTACAGGATCCTAATAAAAGTACTATTCATAGAGGTTCTGATTGAACAAGTCAAAGAGCAAAGGAATTTATATTGAAGCTTAAAGCGTCTGAAGAAATGCGTCTGGACAAAGCGCTCCTGAAGACACGTCATCAGAAGCAAGGTTATCATAAGCATCTCATTAGAAGCCACTTCACCAGAAGTGTTAGAGCATTGACATAGTACAGCATACGAATTGTACAACCACTAACTCTGTGCATGCCTCTGCAACCACCATCTCTGCAACTTGTCTCTATATTAAGACAAGAATAACAGTAATATTTCTGCAGACATTGTTCCGTCTCAAGAGGAATGGATTTGAAATTGGTTCTTCATAGGACAATTATCAAAGCAGGCAAAAGATCAATGGTGAAGAATCAAAGCTTCAAGCAAGACAAGTTGATGTACCGGCTAGTTCTCAACGTCTCTCAAATCCTCTATAAATAGGGATAAAGACTTGAAGAAAAAAAACAGACAAACAAGAACATAAGACCAATACTCTCTGAGCTAAAACGTTGCAAGTTATACACATCAACAACTTAGAGAATTCTTACAAAAGTTCATATCTTAGAATTCTTAAGTGTCTAGAAAAACAGAGTCTGTTCTGTTTGTATTGTTTTGTGAATACCTCTGATTGTATATCAAGTATTCAAAACTCTTTTCAATTCTCTATAATTGTTTAGTGAAGTCTCTTTCTTTTGTGATTGAGCATAGAAGTCTCTTTCTTTGTGATTGAGCAAAGGAAGTCTCTTGGAGTTGTCCTTGAGCATTGAGAAGTCTCTTACTGTGTGTTTGAGCAACTTGTAATTTGGTATTACATTTTAGTGGAACTCTCCTTGGAAGTGCAAGGGGGACATGACTACTTCCGATTTGTGGAAGGAACCTGTACAATTGCTTGTGTTCTTTCTTTCTCTGCTCTCTTACTATCTATCCGCTGCATCAAGACTCTGAACTCAAGTCAGACTCTAAACTCTATCAGACTCAGACCCTGGGAACAATTTTCATAACGTAAGAAGGAGAAGTTTTTGAAAACACAATTCAACCCCCCCTTCTTGTGTTTTTTCTCACCTTCATGTAAGTCTTGCACAATCTTATACCTTCCAAGTCATCTTTGAGTAGCTGCAAAAACCAACTCTAAGTATCTTTCGTCTCACCCTTAACAACAAAATAGGCAATAAGCAACATTTGGTCATTAGGGTCTCTCCCAATTGTAACACCCCAAATTTTCCATAATGTATTGTCTATATATTAAATATATATTCATGGTATAAATTTCTAGTTATTATTTTAAGTGATTTTATTTGTACATGTATGTTGCTTATTATTATGACATTGTGTGAATTAATAAGAATTGTGCGCATATTTTATTATTAATTATTTCTAACTATCATCTCGTTTAATTATTTATTTTATAAATAATTATATTGGTGTCTTAGTAATATTTGTATAACTTATTATGACTGATGTTTTTAAATAGATGTTTTATAATTAAACTTATTTACAATATATGTATAAACTAACTAACTAAAATGATTGGTATAGAGATTGGATTATTTTAGTGATAGTTATAGTTTGACTAGCTTTTGGGGGAATTAATTAGTTATATAGCTATCAAAAAATAAAATAAAAAACAAAAGTGACAGAAGAGGCTTTCATATGCGCCCAACCATGTAACCAACTTTATGACCTAATAGGCTAGTTGTTAACCATATATATGTGTACGAGAGGTAGGCAGCGCCACACATATACACAAGGAGTTAATTCCAGCACCAATTTTTATTTGTGATAATACCTTTCGTTTTGTCTTAGTCGTAATTGTTAATGATTGTATTATTGGGTCAATAAACTGATCGTATATTTCTTTACCTCTTTCTTAGACCTTTTAGCTTTATCAATTAAATTCCCAATCCTTGTTGTCAAACCTATCCAGTCTTTTCCTTGATAGTTTTTCTGGTCTTTGTGGTGGTGATCTGCGGTGTTGAAAAGTATATCTAGGCATGGATAACTTCATTTGCATCAATTAATTTTAGTTCTGTCGACATTCATGTAGAACCTTGTTGTGTTGTTGCTAAGCTGACGAAAAGAAGACACAAAGCTATTAAACTGTTTTGGATTTGTTGTCGTCGTTGAGTTTGTTATGTTGTGAGAAAGCTTCAATCAAGGTATGGGGTGAGAGAGAAGAGTTCAAGATCATGAGTGTAAATTAACTGAGATGAACGAGAAAGTTGTATTTCCCAAAATTCATCTGGGGCTCGTCGCGACAGCTGTAGCCGTTTGAGAGAATAATTAAATTAATGTGCAAATTTTGAAGTGTGAGGTTAAAAGAGGATTAGAAACTTTATTAAGGTGTTACTTGATTTAAATTATGTTGATTGTGTGGTAATTGATATTATCGATAAATTTGATGATATATTCATGATTTGTTGCAACTACTTGATTTATTGAATTGTTTGATGATGATATAATTGTGAGGTGGTGATATACTTGCATGAATGGTGTGATGTGAAATTATATGATCCTGGTGTATGATTGTTGATAGTGATGTATAGATTCCTAATTACCTCATTAGACATTAGATAATAAAATAAAATAGAGATAGTTCCTATTTATGCTGCAGACGGTGTTTCCAAAGGGTATCTTAGACCAACGAGGGGAAAGATTAGATGTCAACGTTGAGTTAATATTTTGACTGTTTACTGTTGTCTAATGTGTTTTGGTGATCTTAAGATTATTCCATTATCTATTGGTGAGTACAATTTTGACATTATGTAGAGAAATATAAAGTTTTTATTATCGGAATGGGAATGATGTTAAAAGGTGATATAGAAGGATAGTTCATGATAGTTGACGATGACAAAGGTAATTCCTTAGAATAATAAAGAGTTTAAGTTTGAAATTAGAGAGTGTATGACTAAAATCAACCCAAAATACGGCGACGGTGGTTTATGACAATTGATTATATTAAGGTCATTGAGAATAGGAAGATAAGACCTTAAAATGTAATGAAGTTTAGTTTTAAAAATGAAAGACGTCATAAGGAATGATAATAGTGAGGTAAAATCTTAAACTAAAAATGAAGAACAGGGTAACCAATGAGTTGAATATTATGAGTGTAAAGAGATGACGAGCTGTATATTGTGCAATGGTGAGGAATGTTGATGAGATATAATATGTAGATTCTAGTAATGAATTGGTGAGTGAAGTATGTAGATTTTGGTGATGTAACAATGAGAAAAATATGTAGTATGGCGAGGTAAATGATGAGTAAAACATGTAAATTCTGGTGACAATGATGATGAGCAAACCTTATAAATTCTGGTGACGATATTGATGAGAAAATCATATAAATTCTGGCGACGATAATGATGAGCAAAACATATAAATTCTGGTGATGTTATTGGTGAGTAAATATGTAAATTTTGTGGTGTTGTATTTGATGAGTTTATCCATGCATCATATCATGATTATGATTCTGGTGACGTGTATGTTCAATAACATAACTTTGGCATACAATTTTGGTGAGTAAAGACTGGTACCGGCATGCATATAAGTGTTAGGAAAGAGTTGCATATTTGCATATACATGATGATGCTTTGTAATTTGGTGACGTCATAAATGATGTGTAATGGTTGATGTTTAAATCGGTGAGTGCTGTGAATGATGTTGATTACCTCGTGAGATTATGTTCTTGATTGTCTTGAATGCCATTGTGACTATTTTTACCATTGTTTGGATTATGACTATTCATAATATGAATGTGTTTTTTTTCACCCCGTGGGCCTATGTTTTCTTTTACTGTTTTGATTGTTATTGGTGACTAACTGTTTTGTGACTATTTTGGAATTTGAATTGTGACATTGTGTTTGAGAAGATTTATGTTTCTTATGTTGTAATGATATTTTTTTTTTAGTAATATGGATTGAGCTGATATAGTATACTCTTCAAGGTTTTGAATATTATGTTTGTGATGTAATACATTTTTGACTTAATTGCTTACATGTTCTTCTCATTTATTTTATACTATTACATGTTCTCGAAACTCAACCTTTCGTTGTTTGTGCTTGCTAGCTTGGCCGTGCAGTTGCGAAATCGTAGTTCCATAGGTTATGAGTCTTGGAGTCAAGTACATGCCTCCAATGAAGACTTGTCTTGTTTCGTCTGTTAATTTGGGAAAAACTCTAACGGTGACACTAGGAAAGGGACATGCTTACTTATTTAGTTTTGTACGAGAAAACCATTTTCTATGATGTAAAAGAAAGTATTTTCATAAGAAAAGAATTCAATGGTAATATTATTGTTATTTTCAAGGAGGTCAAATGTGTATCATGTTTGTCATGAGTCAATGTGGTATCCTAAATCTTGTGGAAGATAGTTTATATTAATAGAAAGGTTTTTATTTGACACTCACCGATGCGAATCAAACTATATTTTTGAATAAATAATAGTAATAATTATTTTTGGGATCTAGGATGTCACACCAATGGCATCTAATAGTTGTCAACCATAATATCATTTAAGGAAACAACCATCTAATCTTATAATGGATCTGCAATGCTTGAAACTTACTTCAGATCCCATAAAAAATATAAACCCTCTGAAAATGAGGACACAAAGGTCCCTTACAGTCCTCTAAATCTCCCCCATCACCTTGAAATGGTTGAGTGGTTAATTTCACAGTTGAGCCACAATTCAACCTAAGTAGTTCATGGCAGTAATCATACATTCTAGTGTATTGGTCCATGAATGACCAATCAACTATATTAATTACATAACACCTACTCGTGTATGTATCTGTCTTATTTATACCAACATTCCATTTGTAAGAGAGGGTTCATGATTAGTAGCAAGCTCGAAGAGGTCAATTTGAGGACAGAGTTTAGGATTAGTAGTGGGTTCAATTTTGGTAGAATGCTCAATCTGAGTAGTAGTTTGACCAAAATTATCATCTAAAGAAATTTATATGACTTTATGCTAATAAATTTGATATGCTTCTTGAATTCAACGGATTAGTGAAGATATTAATTGTCAACTTTCTTCCCAGGGTATCTTTGCACATTATGTTTCCCATGGATGATCATTCTTACAAATGACTCTAATCCTTTTTCCTATCATTCTTTTTAAATCTCAAGTTTATTCAAGAATGTAAAACATATGTCATAATTCCCTCTTGACATTCTTGTTTAGACACATAGAAAGTTCAAGTTGTTTTGGCTTACTAGACTCACAAATAACACCAACAGAGACATCACCGTCTTCTAGCACAACACTTGAATTATCAAATTTTCCAGCAACAGGTTTTTTCTTTGGCCTTCCTCTCTTATTTTTGGGTTTACTTCCACTAGCAGACTATGAGTTCCTGTCAGTCGTGATAGATTCTCCAATTTGGATAGGTTAAATAGTTGAGACAAGTACCTCAATTTGGACAATATGTTCTATATGAGGTATAGTTTTATTTTGAAGAGAGGGTTCATGATTAGTAGCAAGTTCGAAGGGGACAATTTGAGGAGAGGGTTCATGATTAGTAGTAGGTTTAATTTTGGCATAAGGCTCAATTTAGGTAGCAGTTTGACCAAAATTATCATCTAAACCAATTTATTCTTATGACTCATCAAAATTTATGTCAAGTGCATTATCCTCATTGTCCCCTCTTAATTTTGTATCAATATTATTTAGCTTCTTAAAAAAAATAAAAATTGTATCAATAGTTTCAGTTTCATCATCAATTCTCACACTAATATCCTTTATTCCACTGGGCCTTAATTCATCCCTATTCTTGGCATCAGATGTATTAATCTCAGTAGAGAGCCTCATTTTCATTATACACCCCATTTTTCTCATCAACCCCGCTTTTATTAATGGACCCACTTTCCTTATCCATTACATTACAAAGCTCATTATCCTTCTTACTTTCCACTACATTTGACCTTTCTACAAAATACTCTAGTGAAGGATATTCCTCAGTAATTGGTTGTGACAGTGAGTGTAGAACACACATATGGACTTTGCCAAACATGTTACCAGTGTGTTATCCTCTCTGTACCTGAATCATCTTGTAGTCTAACCATCTCATTCACATCTTTTGGGTCATAGAAGCCCATGTCTTTCAACTCATCAAGTACTTGAAAATAACACCAAAAATCAGGATCATTATACCAAATATCCTTAAGCCCCTTGTAATATAGATGGTGAAGTTGACCAAAAGAAATCCCATGATGTACCACAACTTCAATTTTTCTCTCCATCAATTACAAATCAGAAAATAACATATCATAATAAACAAATTAGACAACACTATATAAAATTCGCAACATGCATATAAAGCTCATAACAGAAAACAGACAGAAAAATAAACTTAATAATAGACGAATTTCAACATCACATAAATGTCAAGATGATCGTTGTTGTAGAAGGAAACTTCACAAACTTGAATCGTCATTCATTACTTGCAATTGCGCACATAAAACTTCAATGTTTCATCTCTTCGCTTTTCTCCCTCCGTGCTTTCATTTTTGAGAAATATGAAGAAATAAAAGTTTCTCTCTCTGTAAATCTCTCAAAAACTCTCGTACCATTTAGTTATGCCACCTCACAACCCTATCACAAACCCATACATGCCATGTCAGCATCCACGCATGCCCAATTAATGTTTTTGAATTAAACTGACAAAATGAATTTATTTGGTGGACGGAGGAAACTTATGAGACCTACAATTAGGAGTGTAACAATTCGGTTTGGATCGGTTTCAGTCAATAATATGCCCGGACCTATGAAATCTACATCAGTTTGGTTTTCAATATTTTTCAAAAACGCAATTGAACCAAACTGATTGGTTTGGTTGATCGGTTTGTTTGAAAATACAGTTAAAAAACATATTTTTATTCCAAAGATGAGTTTCATATTCCAAGTTCTCTGATACTCAATTTTTATTCACCTGCTATTTTGTCAGGAAGAAGAAAACCCAAAATTGAGCGAAGAATGGATAATATGCGAAAGTGCGCTACTGAGAATATAAATGAGGATAACTTTATATCTTACACGCATGAACAAACTTCCTTTTATAAGCAAAATAATCCAATAAAAGTCGTATGTGGAACACATCAAAGCTTGCATAATAATAGGGCAACAATAGTAACGTTATTTCATAAAGATAAACGTGATAGATACACACCTTCTTTGAATCGGTAAAAATGTAGCATGACTCAAAGAATTTCAGTGGTTGAGATAGATTAATATAGTGGCAAATGGTCGAAATCATGAATAAAGATGCAAAATAACTTTTGAAATATAATAAAAATTCTATAAAAAAAGGTTAAATATGTTTTTAGTCTCTATAAATATAGTCAATTTCGTTTTTAATCCTCATAAAAAAATTTGACAGGTTTTGGTCCCTATAAATTTTTTCAGCACAAAGTTTCAGTCCCTGTTAAATTAAATTTTGTTTAATTATGCTTAAATTTTTTAATTATTTTTTACATACTTGTTTAAAACATTATAAAAATTTCATCCGCAATAAGTTAGCTCAAAATTTCATTTTTAGGTTCAAATTTTCATTAGTTTTATCTTGAAATTTTAGCATTTTAAAAATTCACAATTAATTCATTAAACCTTTAAAAATCTATTTTTTTTATAAAAGAGATTATTATAAAGTCATCAACATGCATTTTAAAATATAAAAGTTTAAGTATAATTAAATAAATTTTAAGTTAACAGGGACTAACACATACTATTAGTCCTTGCAAAATTAAAACTTATTGAATTTTCCTTAAAATTTAAAAAATTTAATAGATTTTTTACATACTAATTTAGAACATTAGAGAAAGAACCTCCGCAAAAAAGTAGCTCAAAATTTTATTGTTAGGTCCAAATTTTCATTAATTTATACTTTAATCTTGAAAATTTGGCTTTAGAAAAGTTCATATTTAATTCAATACATGTTAAAAACCTAAATTATTTTATAAAATAGTTTCTTATGATGTTCTTAACATGTCTGTAAAAAATCATTAAAAATTTTAAAAGTTGGAGAATAATTAAACAAATTTTATTTTAATAGGGACTAAAATTATGTGCTGAAATTATTTTATAGGGACCAAAACCTATCACTTTAATTTATGAGGACTAAACACGAAATTCGATAAATTTATAAGGACTAAAAACATATTTAACAAAAGAAAACAACAGTAAGTGAATGGACTAAGTAGTATTAGTTGAATGTTCATTTCAGTCAGTTTTTTCGGTTTGGTTTTATTTGGATTTTCTGTTTCATCGATTTTATTCGAACCACTTACACCCTTCTAACCTGAATAAGCTAATAATACCGATTCTCACTTTTTTCTTCAATAATTAAGTCTCTTTTGTTATTTTTTTAAAAAAATGTTTCCTTACATAAAAAAAATTAAATCAAATAAGTATATTTTCCAAATTATGTTAATTCTAGATATAGTTTTCATTTATATTAATACTAAATATATATTTATTTATATTAATACTAAATAAATTTTATATTTCCAAAAAAAATACATTTTATATTTAATTATCTTTTTTAGGGTGGTATTGGCATGAGACTTGAGAGTGTGCTCTTCCTGAAGGTCGCATGATCGATTCTCTCTGGTGTCAATTTGGATGAACTAATCTAGCTTAAAAAAATTTATATTTTTTTGGTACAATAATTAATTATCTTTTACTTTTCAGGTCCTTAACAAATACATCATCCCGTCATTATTATAAGCAGAAATGAACATTTTAAATTCATTCATTAAATGATGTATGTAGTATATAATAAAGACCATATACATCATTAATTGATGATAATTTTTTTATCGGTATCCTCGATGGTAAAATAACGCCCACTCCGCTGCACGCTTCTGCTTTACACCAATTTTTGTGTTGGCCATATTGTGCTGCTATTCGAGATTGTGGATAACAATGTTTACAAATTGGAATTGAGGGAGGACACTCCATCAGGAATTTGAACCTTGATTCATTTGAGAGCCTAATCCCTTCCTTATTTCTTCATGACTCATCATAGCTAATTTTTTTTTTTGTTGATATTTTATTGCATAAAATCAATTAATTTGAATAGTTACACTTTTCATTTATATTAATACAAATATTAATGCATTTTTTTGGTCAAAATACATTTTCTATTTATGTTAATATTAATTATCTTTTACTTTTGATTTATACTAATACTAAATATTTTTTTTTTCAAAAACAATATTTTTTCTAATGCTTACTCAAATCATTAATTAATAATATATTTAATATTTAATCAATAATATATTTTTTTATTACTGATGTCTTAGTCGCTAAAACAACGTCCGTTCCATTCCGCAATTCCGTTCCGCGCCAATTTTTGGATTGCCCGCGCATTATATGATATTAATAAATAAAAATAGATGGAGTACCTCTCCATCCGCGCATTATACTCAATGATTTATTTTTTGAAATGAACGTGAAAATATAGAGATTAATACATCGAGTCCGTCGAGATACAACCTAACATTTGCGAAATTATTGCAATTTATTACATATCTTCTTTTTTACAATTTATTGTAGTATGTGACGCCAGTGGTATTCATACTCAACGACATATTTTTTAAAATGAATCGTGTAATTGCAAAGATTAATCCATCGAATTCGTCGAGATACAACCTAACATTTGCAACAATTATATGTGATTAATGAGAGCCTAATCTCTTCCTGATTTCTTCATGACTCATCATAGCTAATTTTTTAATTTATTTTTGATATTTTATTGCATAAATTCAATTAATTTGAATTGGTACATTTTTCATTTATATTAATACTAAATATTAATGCATTTTTTGGTCAATTGTTAAAAAAAAAGCATTTTTCGGTCAAAAATATTTCTCTATTTATGTTAATATTATAAATCAATTAATTATTTTTACTTTTCATTTATACTAATACTAAATATTTTTTTTTTCTTTCAACTTTTTCATGCTTTCTCAACTCATTAATTAATAATAGATTTAATATTTAATTAATAGTATATTTTTTATTATTTTTATCTGCGTCACTAAAACAACGTCCGCTCCTTTCCGTAATTCTGTTCCGCGCCAATTTTCGGATTGCCCGCGCTATATATGATATTAATAACCGTATTTATTATAAATAGAAATAGACGGAGTAGCTTTCGGTCATAATTTGAGCCTTGATTTAAGTGAAAGTCTAATTCCTCTGCGTTTTCTTCATGAATCATCGTAATCATTAAACACGATAATAGCTACATCGATTAGTTGGAGAAAGAAATTATTGCAATTTATTACATATTTTCATCTTTACAATTTATTGTAGTTAAACGATGCCGGTGGTATTCATACTCAACGATGAATTGTGTAACTGCAAAGATTAATCCATCAAATTCGTCGAAATACAACCTAAAATTTACGAAATTATTGCAATTTATTACATATCTTCATTTTTACAATTTATTGTAATATGTGTCGCCGGTGGTTTTCATACTCGATTATATTTATTTTTTTGAAATGAATCGTGTAACTGCAGAGATTAATCCGCCGACTTAGTCGGGATACAACCTAACATTTGCAACACTTACATGTGATCATCTGTCTCTTTAAATATCCTTGTCTTCCATATGGTTTTTCTCTTTCTCTCTCTATTCACTTTTTGTGTGATGAAACTTATAATGCGACTTCTTGCAGCACTTCACTGACAACACTCAACTCACCAAGTTCCATAATTCCATCCACTTTTTCCCGAGAAAATTCCCAGATTTTCTCGCTGTTCTCTCTCTCACACACATTCTGACAACTTTCATCATCTGCACTCAAATTCATACATAAAGGTTCCATTTTTATTTCTTCTCTTGAAATTGGGTCCTACCCTCTTTGTTGATTTTGCTTAATTTTGTGTTTTCATGGTTTTAGCAGTGTTTTTGTATCATGGGGTGGTGATTTAAGGTTTGATCCAAGGAGCTTCTTGTATGCTTCTTGTATGCTTCTTGTTTTGTTGTACAATTGTGAAAAAGATGATGTTGAATTTTTTTTATTTAATTGTGAAAGTTGACGTAATTGTTTGTGTAATTGTGATAGTTGATGTTAATTTTTGTTTAAAATTGAAAGTTGATGATAATTTTTGTGAAAGTTGATGATGGTTTTTGTGTAATTGGTGAAGTTTGATGTTAGTTTTTGTGAAAGTTGATGATAATTTTTGTATAATTGTGAAAGTTAATGTTAATTTTTGTGTAATTGTGAAAAGATGGTTAGAATTTAAGGGAATCAGAAGTGAAAGAAATAGAATTTGGGATTTAAGTTGTTGAAATTTAGTCTATGAAAATGAGAGAGAAAATTGTTTGGAATTTAATTACTTTTTTATTATGTTTGATTTTCCTGTTTAAAGGCATCTACAATTATGATTGATTTTCATGTTTAGAGGCTTCTTAAACTAAATTTTGTTTCTTTGCAGAGAATACCATTATACCACAAGTTTCTTTGAGGTTGGGTTTGTCAGTATGAAGCCAACTTTGGGTCAAGCTCAAAGTAATTGGGAAGCTGACAAAATGTATGTTACTCATGAATTTGTTTTTGATTTCTGTGTTTGATCATGGTTTATTTGATTTTGGTTTTGAGGATCGTGTTATGTTGATGTTCATATGTTTGTCTTGTTATGCTTCAGGCTTGATGTTTATATTCATGATTATTTTCTCAAAAGAAGGTTGCACAACACTGCGAAAGCTTTTATGGCAGAAGGAAAGGTTTCAACTGATCCAGTAGGTAAGAAACTAACAACTGAGATTTTTCACCATTCTCTATGTTATGTTAATGTGTTGTAAAGAATTAGGTTAAATTGGTTGTTTATCATTAGTTTATCGCTAGTCCAGTTCATTGTTTTAGGATGGTTGTTTTTTTGTTAAAGCTGAAAGTGGTGACACAATTGAGTATATAGTGAGTTGTTTTTTTTTGTTTTGTTTGTGTTTGATAGCAATTGATGCACCTGGAGGATTTCTTTTTGAGTGGTGGTCCGTCTTTTGGGATATATTCATCTCGAGAACAAATGAGAAGCATTCTGAGGCTGCTGCATCTTACATTGAGGTGATCTTATCATGTAACATCTGTATTTTTTTTCCCTAGAGTATGTTTAGAGGGGAGGACTTATTTTTCTTTTCTAGCTTAAAGAAGCTATAAAATGTTTTTAAAAATAAATTAAGTGTGATTGAAATGTTATATGATCATCTATCATATTATTCTTTAAAATTTTTCAAAATCTCACATATATATACGTAGTCCTCCAAAACGCTGCATCCATATATATAGCCTTAGTTATTTTAAATATTGGAAGGCGAGCCTTGCCGCAACGTTAAGGTTTCTACCTAGTGAGTGGAGGTTATGGTTTCAAATCTATGAAACAATATCTCCGTCTGTTGGGGGGTAAGGCTACATACGGCTAACCTCTCCAGACTCCACTTGGCGGAAACCTCGTGCACTTGGCCGCTTTTAGTGCTTTAAATATTGGTTGGTAGTTAACCGGATCTTATGTATGGATTTGTATGTCGGTAGACCCAGCAGACGAAGGCCAGAGAACAGCTTCAAATGCAGCAATTGCAACTGATGCAACAGCGCAATGCACAATTACAACGAAGAGATCCTAATCATCCTGGACTGGGTGGTTCTTTGAACCCCATGAACTCTGAAGGTATGTTGGGGCAGCCACCAGCAAGTGCATTGGCCATGAGAATGTATGAAGAACGAATGAAACACCCTCATTCAATGGATTCAGATGTATCTCCCAATCTTATTGATGCAAATAGAATGGCTCTTCTCAAATCAGCAACAAGTCATCAAGGGTAACTAAATTTTCTTTTCTTTATAGATTATAGTTACAGTTGGCGAAAAAGTATCACAATTAGCTTGATCTATGAATTGAACTGCTAATAATTTGAGTTATTTTCTGTCTCAGTCAGCTGGTTCATGGTAATTCTGGGAATATGTCTGCGGCATTGCAGCAGATGCAGGCACGATCTGCTTTGAACACTGTAACTACTTAAACCATATGCTTAATTAGATATTGCACATGTTTTATTTTTATTTTGAATTCTATCAATTTTATCCATTACTATGATAAGAAAGTTGATAAATTAATTTCACAGGACATCAAAGGAGAAATTAACATTGGTGCAAGTCCCAAGAATTTTCCCATGGATTCATCAGTTTATCGGCAATCAATTTTACAATCGAAATCTGGGTTAGGCAGTGCAGGTATTATTACTCTGCCCCCCCTCATGTTATTACTTCAAATTTCCACTTTTTATGGTCAAGGGATAGTGTTTATGGTTCCATCTTTGTGCGTGTGTGTGTGATGGTTTAGAGAGACTGAGTGTTATTTAATGCAGCCTTCTATCTTTTATGTGGTAAAAATAAAAGACATTCTTTTCTGTTGATTTTCTTGATAATCTATTTTGGTAAAAGTGTAAAATTATACTCCCTCCGTCCCATAATAATTGCCACATTTTAAATATATATTTTTTCCTGAAATGAATACCGCTTTCAATTTTCATTGCAATATTAATTTGTTTTTTCCAAATTGTACTTCCATATTAATATGATGTGCGTCACACCTAAGTCAATATCTCCCACTTTGCATTTCTGATAATGGTGAATACACCACCAGTACTTTTTTTTCTTGAACAAGAATACACTACCCAAACTTGATAAGGTTAATTGGTAAAATTACTATTTTCTTTCTTTTATTTATAGTTCTTTCTTAACATGTGTGAAATAAGCAAATATTACAATCATTGTGGGAAGGAGGGAGTAATTTCCAATATCATATTCTTCAGCAATGAAGTAAACTCTTTATAGTACGATTTTTGTAACCTTGTAACTGATGCGACTTTTATGGCATTTGTAATGTTGGTTTCATTGAAGTTCGATGTTGATTTTTTGCAGCGATATTCCTCATGGTTTTTACGTTTAGTGTATAGTTTCAGTTATGGTGAATCCATTTTTCTTATTGTTTATTTAATTATCTTTCAGGATTAAATCAAGGAGTTACAAGTCTTCCATTGAAGGGATGGCCTCTAACTGTGAGTAGAAATGTTATCCTCATCGTTGTTTCTCTAAATTTGTTAAACTTTTTGCGAGAGAAATATGACCTATCCCTTTTTAACAGGGAATTGATCAACTAAGACCTGGTTTGGGTGTGCAAGTTCCGAAGCCTAATTTAACAACACAGAACCAATATCTTTTGGCATCACAACAACAACAGGTCTTGGCACAGGCTCAGGCACAACAAAACAGCCTTGGAAATTCTAATTATGGTGATATGGATCCACGCAGACTTTCTGGTCTTCCTCGAGGTAGCTTAAATGCAAAGGATGGTCAATCTAACAGGAATGATGGATCTATTTCCTCCCAAATGCAATCAGGTTCACCTAAGGTTAGACTGCCTCTTCAAATATTAAAAGTATATCAATTATCAAAATCAATGCTTGGTTAACATTCATAATATCTTTAAATTTAATGCACATCATTTGCATATATAAAGAAAATGTGTTGAACAATATGCGGGAAATTCAATTGATATAGTCAGTTATGTGGCTGCTTTTTTCTTAGTAGTTAGTGGCGGTTTTTTTCTCTCAATGAGTGAACAATTTGTTCATTCTCCACATGCTCCCGCTTTTGCACAGGCTGCACTCCATGCACGTAATCACTTACGGAACTTTAAGAATAGACTTATATAAATTTAGCTGAAGTTTGTTGAATTGCTTGAGTGAGAGCACTAAGCAACCTTGAACTTGATATGTGCAAAAAAAATTCCCTTTCAGTGACACACACACACACACGCACGTAAGTACACAAGAAACTTTTGTGTCACCAAGGGGTCCCAATATGCTAATATCTTATTTCCTTCATGCTTGCTATTGATTTAGAAAGATGTATCTATGTAGTAGCGTTGTTCTTCTTACAAATCAAATAAATAAGTAAGAAAAACGTGCTTGAGATGTATATTTAGCATTTTTGTCTGTCTGTGATAAGTAAGTCATATAAATCAGTTCTAAGATAGTAAATGTTTACGTTATTCTATTCTTTTTTGTATATTACAAATAGCAACAGATTATGATCTTGGAGGTCAATTCTGAAATATTGAATTTTTTTATCTTCAATTGTTGTCATACAGATGAAGATGGCCCAGTCACAACAATCATTGTCTCAGCAGCAAGAGCAATTGCAGCAGCATCAACTGCAGCAGGTTGTGCTTAGATGTCTCTGCTTTTTTCTCCTTTTTTCCCCTTTTCTTTGTATGGAATGAAACCAGATGAACATGTAACTTTTGAGAGACCTACATTCGATATGATATGATCTAAAATGTGCTTGAAAGTGGGTTGCATCACTCTCATACAAGTCAGTTTTGTAGGGTTGTGTTAGTACCAACCCAAATTTTAAGATGTTAGTATCAAAGCCAATCCTAGATCTGAGAAGCGTGGTTATGTTAGTATAGTAATATTATACTTCCTTAGTACATTATATGCTGCTGCTGCTCCTGCTCCTATTAGATTCATTTGCATCAATTCAATTTTATTATCCTTCTCTTCCTCCTCAAATTTGTTTCACGGCTAATTAACACATTTTTTTTTTTAAATTGCAAATATTAGTACTAATGTTACTGTTATGTTGGGAATGGAGATCAAATTATCTTCCTCCTTATCACTCCACTCCTCAACTCTCCCCATCCCAATGACCAATCTAGCCATATAATTAACATATTATATCTGCTTTGTCATCAGAGTAACAGAAAAAGAAAGCAAGCTTCTTCTTCTGGAGCTGCCAATAGCACTGGTACTGGAAACACAGCTGGTCCTTCACCTAATTCACCGTCATCAACACACACACCTGGTGATGTATTAAATACAGCAAGCAGCATGCAACATGCTAACAATGTGCAAAAGAGCATGATGATGTATGGTACAGAAGCAACAGGAGGACTTGGATCATCTTCAAATTTACTTGTAAGCTTTATTAAATTTAGTTTGCATGTTTGTGTTTATCATACAAATGACAATGCATAGATATTTGATTTGGTTTAAGTTTTATAATCATGATTGTTGACTTGTATGTCATACTTTTCATATTTTGTATTTGTAGCTTTCTGATCTATACATTCAATTCAGTTATAAGTAAAGAACCATCCTCTTTTCTTTCATTAATCTTGATGTAAACGTCGGAGTAACTGTTTGCCGCAATGTTGACTTTATAAGTTAAACAAATTATCATGTTTCTGAGTTCTGACACTATCATTTCATAAACCAGGATGATATAGATCGATTTGGAGATGTTGGTGCTTTAGATGATAATGTGGAGTCCTTTCTATCAAATGATGCAGGAGATGGTGGAAATCTCTATGCAACAGTAAAACAAAGCCCGGCTGAGGAACAAAAAGAATCTTCAAAAAGTAAGCTTTATATGTGTGTCTTTCTTCTCTGTTTGCTAAGTATTATGGGAATGTATGATTCAGCACACTTTTGTTTCAGCTTTCACCTTTGCTGAATTTAGCTGCATAAGAACAAGGAACATAGTTACTTCTTGTCACTTTTCATCAGATGGAAAGTTGCTTGCCAGTGCTGGAGAAGACAAAAAGGTAATTCACTTGCATATTCAAGGAACACCGGCGGTTTGAATTATAACTTTTGTACTCTTCATCTGAAAAATAGCTTTTAAATTATTTTCTACTCTATAATGCCTTTCTCTTAGTTTTGAATTGGTATAATATTGTGATCCCAAGCATCACCCTTTGGTAACATTTTCTACTAAACTTTATAGCAGAAGTATTTTAATTTTTTAATCTCATGAGTTATCTCATTCTAGAATTTGCTATTCTTTCATATATTATTAGCCGTTTTTGTATACTTAAAACAAAGTGAATCAACGACAGGTTTTCTTAGAGCAACATTTCAGATGATACTATTTTTAACTTCTAGAAAAGCACTAAACTAGTTTTTATGAGATTTTTGCTTTTATTTCCCAAAGAACTGGCATAAACAAATAGGCCTTATATAAATATTAGGCTAATCATGATTGATTTAATTATGCATATAATGATGTTTTATTTTCCGTAATCTTAATTTTAATTATCTAAACAACTACTGTGAGCATAATTTCATTCAGTTTATAAATTCTAATTGTTGTATACCTTACTTTTTCTGGGAGCATGTATCAGGTTACCCTGTGGAATATGGACTCTTTACGGACAGAGAGCACTCCTGAAGAACACAAATTAGTTATTACAGATGTCCGTTTTAGACCAAATTCATCTCAGTTGGCGACGGCTTCATGTGACAAATCTGTGCGGTTATGGGATGCAGCCAATGTAACATAACAATCTTTTCTCAATTTACCTATTAGTTATTTGTAACTTGTACATCTGATGTTTAAAGCATGCAACCATCTTTCACAATTATATGCACAAAATACGATTTACCCTTTTTCTCTTTCTTTCCTTGCAGCCAACCTATTGTGTTCAAGAATATAGCGGGCACAGTTCAGCTATTATGTCCCTTGATTTCCACCCTAAGAAGACTGATATTTTCTGCTTCTGTGATAATGAAAACGAAATTCGGTACTATAACATTACTTCATCCTCGTGTAACCGTGTATCCAAGGTTGGTCAAACAAATGCATTCTGTCATATGTTTTTTCAACAATTTTATGCGTCCCTAATATTCATCACAATTGATGTTTCAGGGAGGTAATGCAAAAGTGAGGTTTCAGCCTGGATCGGGACAGTTACTTGCTGCAGCTTGTGATAAAGTAGTGTCTATTTTTGATGTTGAAACTGACAGACAAATTTACTCACTCCAGGTAAAATCTACTGTATACTTGGTTATCTATATCTATAATATAGTATAATATAATTATATAAACAAAGATCAAAGTATATATTTAATGCTTATGAAGGTAGAGATATATTTGAAATGCTTTCTTCATATATTGATTGTCACTCATGTTATGGAAGTTTCTTGTCCTAAGCTTTGGATGGAGTTTGTTCCATTCTCTCTTTGCCTATTTCCAGTTTTCTTGCTCTATAAAGCAATTGTGTTCTTTTTCATTTCAAGGTTTTTATCTTCGTGGATTTTGTTATCAAATACTTTGTCTTTGTAGGGTCATCCTGAACCGGTGAACAATATTTGCTGGGATACTACTGGAGATATGCTGGCATCTATTAGTCCAAATTTGGTGAAGATATGGAATTTGACCTCAGGAGAATGCGTTCAGGAGCTCAACTCTACTGGGAACCAGTTTTATTCTGGTCTTTTTCATCCAAGCTATGCAACTTTATTAGTAGTCGGAGGGATTTCGGTAAGTGTTTTAATTTAATGAAATGTTATTTTTCACTACATAAAGTTCACGAAAGTGTCACAAACAGTAAAATGACCAATAAGGACTTCATGCATCACACTTCTTAACTCCTATACCCCTTTATCTTTGCTTTTACCTTTGCTTCATTTAACATGAACCCAAAGGTATTATGAAATTTTTACATCTGAAATCATCAAAAGGGAAAAACAAATATGTAATAAATGTAGCCCCAACACTTCAAATTGAAGGCATGTATGATGTCCGACACAACACTGATGCATGCAGTTTCATTTGATGACTTACATTTTTTCAAATTATTACTGATATCTACGTGTCAGTGTAGATGTCGTGTCTGGTGGTAGTGTATATGCGCGCGATTCATTGGTTTCTAATATACTGTTTTTTTTTTGTTGTTTTTTCTGTTGGTGTGCAGTCCTTAGAGCTGTGGAACATGTCTGAGAACAAAAGCATGACAATTCCTGCACATGAGAATGTGATTTCTTCTTTGGCTGAGTGTGCTGCTACTGGAATGGTTGCCTCTGCCAGTCGTGACAACTGTGTAAAGTTGTGGAAATAATTCTCACATTTTATGATCTAATATCTCATATATTCTTTTTTTACTCTTTATTCTGAAAGAATTCAGAGATTTTTATTCAAAGCAAAAAGTATTCAGAGACCTTTACAAATAGTATGAAATAAGGTATACTAATAGAACATAAAACAATTTTTGTATTGTTGTACTAGTAGGATACCCGTGCATGAGCACGATATTTATAATCTACAATCTACAAACTTGAGTTATTCTACAATCTGCAATCTACAATACAATGTTTATTTTTATGGATTATTACGCAATTTTTCCAATTTTTTTGCATGGGTCCTTTTAAGTTATTTTTATTTCATAATCGATCCTTTAAGTACCCAAATATGTACACCGTGATTATCATATTCTTTTTTATAATCTGTTAAACACAGATATGTCCTCAATAGAACCCACCTTTGGGGTAGATTAATTGCTTATTGTGTGAGATAATTTGATTAGTTAGTGTGATTATATATATGTTAGTATCCCCGTATGGTAATGCATGTATGTGTTCATGTTCAATCTTGCCTTACTGATTTTGAAAATTTGATGTTTCTTTAATTTTGTCTATGCTGTCAATTTGACTTAGCCAGCATTTTCTGGCTTAGCGAGAACTCGCTTAACCAGCTTTTTGTGGCTTAGCGAGGGCGCTGAGGTGACAACTCCAAATTAGCAAATTAATATTTAAGTTTTATTTCTTGTGTTTGTACTTTTAAGTCCCAAATAATTTTTTTTAAGAGGTTATTCTTTCTCTTCACCAGAGAAGAAATTGAAGAACCAATCTAAAATTATATTTTGTAATTTTTTTTAAAAAATTAAACCCATTAAATCAGAATTATTTAGAGTTCTTCAACCCATTCAAAATTGGATTAATAAAACCACATTCTTTGCCTATACATTCTTCCTATACATTCTTCCATAAGAACATTCCATCTTTCTCCACTCAGAACCCCATTTCTCAAACACTTCAAAATCACACATTTTCTTTTGCTCTAGATCCCTATTATCTTCAAACCCTTAACAAATGGACCACTTCAAAAGAATTCAGCTCTTTAGATCACCATAGTTGCTCACCAAATGTCCATTTTGGGTTTAACATAAGAAAATTTAAGACTCTGTTTGAGAGTTTTGAAGGGATGGGAGGGTTTATAGAGAAAGGATGGAAAAAGTGGAAAGAATGACGAGATTTGGGGGTTTAGTTTACATCGTAATACAAAATTCCTATAATTTGGGGAACTATAAAATTGTGTTGGATGAGAAGTTTAGAAGGTTTGGGTAAGTATTTCAATTTCAATTTCAATTTATTTGTTATGATACTTTCAAAGTTAAAAATACATTAATCACGAGTATTAATTTATCATTCTCTACGAAACCACTTTTTCAAAAAAATTCAATTTTTTTCTTTTGAACTAACAATTATTGTTCAGCTTTTATTTATCTTTCGATCGAACTCTGAATTTATTATACATTTTTCCCCTATAAAAATGAAACGAGGAAGGGGGATCATTTAAAGTTTGACTCCAAATTTTGGATTACCATAACTCATTCCTCTATTAACAAGAACACACATAAAAAAAACTCTAAAAATATTTGACGATTTTGACATGATTTGATTGGATGCAAAACTAATTTTGTTTATATGAGCTTGAAAATTAATTTTTTTAGAGAAAATCTTTCATGAACACAACCACAAATCAATACTATTTGAACACACTCATATAAAACTATCAAAATTAAATAAAAAGTATTCAGTCACATCAATTGATATATTGTAATTTTATTTTCCTTTAATTTTTTCTTGATTTTGTGTGTGCCAAATATTTTATTGAACACACTCATATAAAACTATCAAAATTAAATAAAAAGTATTCAGTCACATCAATTGATATATTGTAATTTTATTTTCCTTTAATTTTTTCTTGATTTTGTGTGTGCCAAATATTTTTATTAAGGTTTGTGCCCGATCAAGTGTGCCTCTTTTTTTATTACTAATATTTTTTTTTTGACAAGAACTATTTTTTAATTTTTTTTTGACAGCTATTTTTTTAAAATTGTTCATTTAGTTAATTAATTATTTTTAGTCTAAACCGAAACTAAACCCTTTCATATTTCCAATGCTAATAGTTAAATCAAATATTAAACATTGAACAACGTTCTTCGTGTACAACTCTTAGATTCCATTCCAAACTCTCTATCTCTGCCTTCAGAAAATGGAGAACACGACATTGAAACACGTTGATCACGATGAACATGAAGAAGAAATCCCCGATTCCTTTTGTTGTTGCGTTTGTCTGTAAGTTTCTCTCACCATCTTTCAATTCCATACGTTTTTTTCCATTCCCTTTTGTGAAACACCCTTTGACATGTTTTTTTTATCAAGGTTCAATCTTTTTCTCCAATTCTTATTTACAATTCAAAAGGGTCATCGAAGATGCCTTTATTATTTTAAAATGATGGCTTATATATTTTTTCATTAGCTTAGTTAATTTGATTGGAAAAATTTGATTTTGTTATTTTTTTGGATCTGAAGTTGATATGCGTGCATGTAAATGTAAATGTTTATATCTTAAATTTGAATTGAATATCGAATTCACTAAAGATAATGCAAATGTAATTAGAATTCAGAAGAGGAAGAACTCATCATTGGTTGGTTTTTTTATCAATTAGAGTTATAATTCATTAATTGTTTATTCATTTTATTTGCATTTCAAACCCGAGTTGTAATGCGACTCATTTGATATTTGTTTTTGGTGCTAACCCTCGCGTTCCTAGGGGAAAGGGGCTAGAAACCCACATGGGTTGGCCTCGTTGTGTAAGCTTTAGACCTTGGACTGCGCTCCTATCGAGGTCTCATGTTTGATTCCTCCAGGTGCCAATTTATGCGTATTAGTCCATATATAGCTTGGTGGGTTTAGTCTCCAGATTAGTTGGTCCTTTAATTAGATACTGCTTTATTTTTTATTTTTTTAAAGTTTGGCCAAGAATTGTTCCACCCAGTAATCGAATTCGGGCTGACGGGCTCTCACGAATGATTTGTCTTTTGGTAGTCTTGCTGGTTGATATGGATTGCCTGTTAATGAATATAGAAATTTTTATTCCAAAGTTAAAAGAATGATGTTGGGTTTGGACATGTTGGTCAAGTGTCATTTTAAGCTAGTTATTGAGCTTCCTTGTTTCTTTATTAAATTATACTTACTGATTTTAACACTACTTTCATCATGCAGGGATCTATTATACAAGCCGATTGTACTATGTAAGACAATGTTATTTTCTTCAAATGCATTGAACGTGTTAGCAGTGTGATGGGTTTTCAGTATTTTTTCCTCCATTTTTGCAGCTTGTGGTCACATGTGCTGTTTCTGGTGTGTACATAAATCAATGAGTGGGGTGCGCGAATCTAAGTGTCCAACTTGTAGGCATCAATACTATCACTTCCCAACAGTCTGCCAATTGCTTCATTTTTTGCTTCTTAAGCTCTATCCTGTTGCTTACAATAGAAGGACCAATCAAACTCTTGGTATGTCTATTTCTCTAACTATATATATGTATGATTTCCGCAGTTTAGCACAAATATGTATACTTACTAGTAATCTCTCGAAGAAATATGTGATATAATTATAATATTTTTAGAATTACTTGTATTAATGAGGAAATAAAAAGTTTACTCTGATCTGATGTAACAAAATCATGCAATTCTACGATACCGTCATACCAATATATCTGTAGTTAGTATATGAAAAAATTACTAGAGATTTGGATACTAGAAGGTGTAAAGGAAGATATCTATAGTTATATATAAGATGCAAACTGTCAAGTAATTAAGTACCAATGACTCATTGAGCAAGCAAGAGATGTCCTAACAGGAAAGAGACTCTAAGGTAAGCCTTCATATGTGTAGCAAAATGTTAGCTCATCCAAGTGCATAACTAGGCCACATTCAAAGTATCTAATAGCGGAGTTTTTGAAAGTCTATCCAAGTGTCCTTTACATACTTGATACATGTAGTCCTTTACAAGCCGGTTTTGTAAGGTTGAGTTAGGCCCAACCTAAATTCCAAGACATTATAAGATTAACTACATCTCCTGGACTAAAGCATAATAGAATGGATAAATTTCTGCAGCTTTGTGGAGTTTTGTTTCTAATGTTTTATGGATATCGCAAATATTATTATATGATTTTGCTGTGTCTTGTTTACTAGATTTTGATTATTAGTGTTTCATGTATACTGTTTGAGAGTTGTTATTGTCATCTCCCTTTCTCAACATCACCTTCTAGTAAATTGTATTTATTGTACAAGAAATTATTTTATCTATTCATTGGGCTAAGTTTTACAATCATTCTTCATTGATCTCTTGTTTTAGAGGAAGAGAATAAATCAGGCTACTACTCTCCTCAATTTGATCTCGACACATGGGAATCACAAGCTAAATTTGGTCATTCATGTAGCCCTTCTTCCTCCTCTACGATAAATCTGGTTTCCAACTCCAGCAATGTCGGAACTTCTGAATGTATGGACCAACCTGGGTCCACTTCCAATGAAGGAGAACCTGAAATTACTGGGACTCGAGTTGAAGAAAAAGCATTGCCTCAGGATAATCTTACACAACAGAAAATATCAGTTGCTGACGTGATGTGTACAATGTGCAAGCAACTGCTTTTTCATCCTGTAGTTCTTCATTGCGGTCATGGTATTCAATGCATTTAAGTTTAATTTCAAGTATCTCTTTTCAAAACTGTCATTGTTAGAACAATTAATTGACATTGTTTTTGTTTTACTTTCCCGACGTTTTCTCAAGTATATTGTGAAACTTGTGTCTACAAGTTAGCTGATGAGATGCTTAGATGCGAAGTTTGTCAAATTCCACATCCAAGAGGATTTCCCAAAGTCTGTTTGGAGTTCGATCACTTTTTGGAGGAACAATTTCCTGAAGAATATGCACAGAGAACAGATGCTATTGAACTAAAGGATGTCAAACTCAAACCTAAGACATCTTCTTCATGTACGTATATTTTACTACATTTTAGTTTATATTTTGAACTATATTGTTTTCTATTGACATCATTAGAATACATGTGTATATATTCCAGCTTTCCTTTTAGATTTTTTTTTATATGGTTTGTTGGTTTGTCTAAGCAGTGAGAGTTAAATCCTTGCCAGCATTTGCACTTAAGATAAATAGTTGAAATTTTAGTAAAACCTACAATATTGCCCTTAAACTTTTCCCCAAGGATTAGAACTCCTACAAGATAATTGTAACTGAAAAGACATTAAGTGATTTAGTTGTAAGTGGTGTCAAGCCTATAATACTATTTCATTTTAACCATCAAAATTTATTCAAAATAACGGAATATTATACAGTAAATTACATTGTTCTTATAAAGACAATTGGGAACCCAAAACAATTTTATCCAAAAGGGGGAGATAGTGTTATTATGCAAACTGAAAGATATTCACAGAAGAAATAAGAGCCAAGCTCCCAGCTATGGATAAAATTCTCTTAGCGTATCTTGGATTAATTCCCATATCTATTACTTATTGTTATTATTTGTTTCCCGATTTTCTTATTTATTTAGGTTTGAGTCTGTACAATCATTTTCCTATGTTGGGCCTTAATATTCTAAGAGTTTTCAACTTACAACATGAACTCGACTAGCCCCTATTCATTCTTGATGTGGTTATCACTATTTCTAACCTGTGTGGATACTCATTCCAAACACATTTGGATCATTCCTCTTGTACAAAATCTGATACCTTGAAATTTTAAATCCATTGTTTAGTTACAACTTAACACTTATCTAAAAACAATCCAGAGGGGTGCCTTTCGATGAGAGTCAATATTTTTGCAAACTCTGGAATTATACAGAGCAATTTTCCCAATACTTACCATTAAAATGGTTCAGTAGAAAGGAAATACAAACATATAGCATCAACAAGACCTACTCTCTTATAGCCCTTGCTGAGAATTTGAGAAGTGTTACAACTGGATTCCTGTTATTTGAAGCTGTAAGCTGTTCCTCAAATTCTGGATTACAAGTTTTTCGAGGTCTTTGGTTGTGAGTGTTATCCTTTTTAAATCTGTGTCAAAATTATCTGGTTTTAGGTAAAGATGAGGAAAAGAGAAACTTAGACTGAAAATTTTGAAATTGATATTGATTTGATGTTATACAAAATACAAAGCATGTTAGAATCCTAATTCCGATTCAATAAGGAGCAAATTTATGACATGGAAGCCACTCCTAACATATGAACTACGGATAGATACCCTAAAATACACTGAAGATTCCAACATTCTCAACACAGATACATTACCCTAGTATACATTCTCTGTTTTTTATACTTGCACTTTGATGTTTCTTTTTTATACTAATTTTCTATCTCTTGACATTTTTCTAGTTTTAATTATTTTCTTCTTTCTCAGGTTTATTAGATAACAGTAACAATGGAAAAAATATAGAATGGTTGTCTGATCCTGACTCGAAAGCTCACATTGGAGTTGGTTGTGATTTTTGTGGGGTAAGATCTTTATTCTCTCATATACTGCTATGATCTTAATTATTGCCCTTGTTAAATGCATGCTTATGATTGCTTCAAGTCGACCTTTAATTCTACATATTGTTAAATTTGGCAATTGCATTCTGTTAAAAGCCATGTTATGTATATGATTCCAATAAGATAATCGATATGATCTTTTTCACTAAATCTCCTTTCTTCTTTTAAGGGAGCATATTTGTTCCTTGTTATTTTCAGTTTTGGCTGTAGTTTTGTTAAGAAGACATGGGTTGATACGTAATACTGTTGTCACAGTTTGAGATATCTTGATGAGAAGTCCTATTTATTTTTCTTTGTTGCTTATTTCATATAACTAAGTTGCAGTGGCTCTACTAAGACTCAGTTGAAAGGATAGTCTTCTTAATTCTATAAAGACCAATTCCAAACTAATTCCATTCTTTACTTAGGAAGTGGGATATAATTTGTCAACTCCTAAAAACTACTCAGCTGACATATAAACAACAATGTTTGTCAGAAACTCAGAACCACAGCTTTACAGCAGTACCTCAAATATCAGTCTTTCAAAACATTAACCTCGGGCACACACATTCCCTAGGTTGGTCATGTGAAACTGCAATCATTTAAGAAACAAATTGACATTATAAGTTTACAGATTATAGATGTTAATGGAGAAGTTAAACAATATAGTTTTTGACAAAATTGAGATGGAGAAGTTAATTTCAACTGATTCGAGAAGTTATTCAACAGACTTATAGTTCCTTTAAATTCTTTTTATATTTATTTTTCTGAGTATCTTTGGAAAAGTTTATGCAAACTAGCTCTATATTTTTAGTTATATGCAGTGTGATAATGTGTGGCTTGTATGTACAGGTATTACCTATCATTGGAAATAGATATAAATGCAATGACTGCAAGGAAAAAATAGGTTTTGATCTTTGTGGTGATTGCTACGACTCTAGCTCCAAACTTCCAGGCCGATTTAATCAACAACATACCTCAGATCACAGTTTCAAGCTTGTAGAACCTGACCCTCGTTGTAACATAATGTTGAGGCTGATCACTGGACAGTTAGGGGACCGTTCTTTCAACATCCAGTCTTTAGGAAACATAGAATATACAGCAGAGGCACTTGGGTTGTTTGATGGTGGCGAAGATAACCAAGATGAACCTGATGCTACAAATTGAAAATTTGAACCCAAAGTAATCATGATCTACTGTTGGTAATATCAGCTTTTTTATGATTTAAGAGATGTAATTCTTGGAGCAAGTTTTCCAATAAATTTTAGGCCTTGATAGTTGGAATTTTATAGTTGGTTATTTGAAGACATTCAGAAATGTACATATTTTTAGTTTGCCTCAGATGTATGAACATCATAATAGGATGTACTATATGGTTACCAATTTAATGAGATGTATGAAACTGTTTGTTTTTTAGTTTAATGAGTTGCATCTAAGAACAAATTGTTCGGTTTTTGGCTGAATTTTGGATTACTATGGCCTATTCCCCTATCAACTAGATGGTTAACACTTACGATTCCAGGACAACCAACCGGCGTCGATGTATGTTTGGTTTAAAAAAACATCATTTTTATTTATACAGTTACTTATAGAACTGTCAATTTTTTAATTTTTTACCTTTTAATGGTCTTAAAAGATTTGTACATGAGAAGTTGAAAATAAAAAACGGTTTCATTATTTTTGTACACAAGTCTGAAAAACTAATGAAATCAATTTGACAGTTTTATAATTGAAAGTGTGAGCAAGAAATATTTTCAAATCAAAGTCAGAGGATGCTTTCCAACACGATTTGAATGCCACCATCGTTAATTTCTCATGGCTAGACATCATATGGCTGGAGCTGAAAGAAATTTGGGGTTTCATTTGTGTCTTACAATGGATTTGTGACTTGGCGCTTGTTTGTTTTGGCGGTAGATGTGTAGTAGACGTGCGTTTGAACAGATGCTACAATTTGTATGTAGCTTCTGTATTTTTACGTTCGAAGGCTCTTAAACGTACAATGGTTGTAGTCAAACGCCGAAACAAACACATACTTAGTTTTTGTTCCACCATCCATGTCATCTTCCAACTTGATTCTCAACTAATTGGTTGACTATCTTCATGCCCCTAAGAGTACTGGTAAGACATGAAGGAATAGAAAAGTAATTGTGGACTATCTTCATGCCCCTAAGACTACTGGTAAGACATGAAGGAATAGAAAATTTAGATCCATCAATCCTAACGATTCACTCAAATTTTAAGGTATACTCCGTCCGAAATGAAATGTAAGTAAAAGTGATAATTTTTTCTTAAGAAGTAAAAATGATAGTTGAAAAGTCAATATATGTAGTTAAAAATTTAGTCCACATACATCAATTTTCATCTACCCTTTTTGTTTATATTTCATTTCGGAGGAAGTAGTTTAATACGATACAAGTTATGACATTAATTTAATTGGATGATTTTATGTTGACTTGGTCTCAATATCTTTTTTTTTTTTGGGTACAAAAGAGGGACAAAGCCCAAAGAGAAAGAAAACTAAGAAATTAAATAGACGTTCCTAGGCATGCAAGCCCCGGAAAAATCATCAAACAAAAGACTCTGAAACTCACTAGGGGGATTCTCCAGAATATGAAAATCTAGAGAATCCATCGAAATGCTGAAATTAGCAAGCCAATCTGTACTTTTGTTGCCTTCACGCCAAGTATGGGTAATTTTGACAGTCCAACTCAAACTCAAAAGTTGTTGAATACGCTTGACCAAGGTAGGAGTCGTTCCACCAAAATTGCAATTTTCAGTAATCATGTCGACCAAAACCTTTGAGTCACTCTCCACTATAAGATGAGTGGTATTCTCCCTCCACGCCAAGTCCAAACCTAGGTACATGCCCCACATTTCAGCATGAAAAGTATCACACATTCCAATCTTCTTGAAGTAGCCTTTGATCCATCTGCCATCAGAGTCTCGAAGAAGCCCTCCACACCCTGCAAGAGTACCAGATCCCTTTCAAGCACCATCACAATTAAGCTTAACCCAACCAATCTGAGGTCGCACCCAGCCATGTATATAGTTTCCTTTTGATGCGGAGTTTTATGCACCAACTTTGTATTGTCTTCTATTTTTCTTGTAAACTTTTGAATTACCAGTGTTGGATTGCATGGTCTTTGAAATCCTATTTCAAAAATAGATTTGTTTCGCCAATTCCACAAATACCAACATGTTGTCATGAAAGTAGTCTGCCAAGTAGCAGGATTATCTCCAATCCCTTTTTTATTAAGGTTGTTAAAAATCCACTCCCTGCAATCAAAAGAGAAAAGGTTAGTTATGTAATTAGACGGAACAAGTCGGAGCCATACTTGAGTGGCGTGCACACAATCACGAAGGACATGAATGACTGTTTCATCCTCTCTCGCACAACAAGGACAAGTAGGGGAGATACCAACCCCCCACTTGCTACGACGATAATTGGTAAGAATCCTTCCATGAGCGGCCAACCAAATAAATGTTTGGATACGATGGGGACCCTTCCAATTCCATAAGGTCTTCCAATCACCTCCCACAGCCAAAGAGGTCTCTTGCTGCAAATTGTAAGCACTTTGGACAGTAAACTGGAGAGTGCTAGTTCCTCCCCATCCTACAGTGTCTGGACCATCAAAATCAGAAGGGGTTGGAAGGGCTAAAATCTGGTTAACAATGTCCACAGGCAAGTTATCGA
>Ga0228711_1000880_pt1 | contig 41005 bp, 24 predicted proteins | sample MedpolnodulmetaG_2_FD_177996 | JGI IMG/M metagenome (GOLD analysis project Ga0228711, IMG submission 177996) | Root nodule microbial communities from Medicago polymorpha collected in Santa Monica, California, United States - brown nodules | ecosystem: Host-associated > Plants > Roots > Nodule...
TAAGAGTGGGGATAAACATAGAGCCTCGACTAGATTGTCGAGAACTAGAATGCTAGCATGAATACTAAGTATGTTAAGACGCGAAGTGATTAGTGTAGTATCTTCACACATGAACATGAATGATCAAATAAGTAGTTTACCACTAATCGGGTAGATCATGGACCCGTGGTAAATGAGCAAGCATGTATAGGTTAAACCCTTTACGTATGTATGAATAAGACCATAAGTAAGATGTAGGTGTCGTGTCTTTCTGTTATCCACGCCAAGGGGGATACGAGAGGTTCTCGCCAGGGGAACGGGATAAGCTCCGCAAGGGGGGGCCGCACGTCACTGAGGGAGTCCGATGTACCTTAGCTAGGAATTCATCGGTAATGAATGTGATTGTACTCGGGGTTACTCCACCCGATACACTCCGTAAAATGAACTCAGATAATAATGTTTGTTCAACGCTAACCTCTAACATAATGAATGAACATGACTATGTATGATTACGATATGACCATGATTATGATATGCTGTTAGACATGTACATGTTTATGCAAATAGAGAAAGCCATGAAGTTATACCGAAGACGATCTTAGGATCTCCCCCAATCGTCCGGTTAGGATCATGTCATGAATAAGTTATGTTTAGATCTCGATACGCTTAGTGTATCTTGATATAGCGGTCTTAGGTTCCCTTAACCGCCATGACACATATATGTATATGACAAGACCTATAAGATAAGTTATGAAGAACCTACGACGGATCTAGTATGCACGACCGTCTAGGCAAGCATGATCCACACATGTATAATCAACCGTCAGGTTGTATTGTAGACACGTGGTGACCATAGGTTTTTCCCGAGGTTACCTATAGCCTAGGATTAGGTAGAACTCATTGAGACATTATGTCTCATCCCAATCCTTATTTGTTTCAGATCAACAGGTTGGTTTAGCAAAATCTAGCAAGCTTGTAGCCGGATGGATAATCAGCAAGTGCTCGTTCGTACCCGCTGCAGGATGTTATAGACTTTAAGGATGTATTTTCTATGTTTTGGACGAGTTATATTGTATTGTTGATTGTACGAACGCGTGTTGTTGTATAAAATATTCATTCGAAGAATTTATGTTGTAAATTTTAATGTATCCAGTACTAAAGGTAATGCACATGCTAAACTTTCTAGATACGTTTAACATGGGTATTACAATAAACGCAAATTAGATTATTAAAGATACAATATTACAATCAAATTTGTCTTACTATGTCCTTCAATGACACTTGAATCTTATTAAATTTTACACTTTAGTTTTGAAAAACTAATCAATTAAAGACTGTTATTTTATCACAAATTATTGGGGCATTATCTTCTCCTTTTTTTAAAAAAAAAAACTTGTAAAGAAAAAATATAAAAAGAATACAATATTATATTATTGTATGGGTCAATTTTATTTATTACTTTTATAATTAAACATAAAAAATTGACATGTAATAATTGTTTTAAATTTCTACTAACATTATTATTATTTTTTATCGTGCAGTACTTTCTTCCTCTCTCTTTTCTTCTTCTCAAACACTAGCCGTCATCCCTTTTTTCTTCTACTTCTTGTCAGAGGTGTGATTTAGGGTCAATTTTGACCCAAAAATCACCCCGCTGAGTTGTTTTTCCTTATATCCTAATTGAATAAGTGATTTCACATATTTTCTGTTTTCTTTTGTTTGTTTTTGTGATTTTGTCATCTTTGAACGACTCTGTTTGTTTTGCTTTCCCGTCTTTGTGCGGTGTGTTTTTGATTTCCCGTCTTAGTGCGGTGTTTATTTGATTCATGTTAAAAGATTAGCTTTGAGCAATTGCAGATCCAATCAATGACAATGACTTTGGCGTCGTCAACGTTGCAGATCCGGAGAAATGAATATTCCGGAGACTTTAATATAGTCATGTTACTCATATTTGTAGGCATAAGTACTTTGCCGTTTTATGCTATTAACATGGATGTTGTGAGTTTGTTCACAGATTCATCCTTTTTGTTTTTCGAGAATTTGAATTTGTATTGTATCGATGTACTCTATCAATTTGAATGAATGAATATCGTTTAATTTTGCCAAAAAAAAACAAAGTCACTTCAATTAATAGAATTTATAAATTACATGTACAACTCTAAAAAAAAATAATTACACTTTGATATTTACCAAAAGTAATAATATATTTTTCCAACCAAATACATATCATATCTGCATATATCATAAAATTTAATAATAGAAGAGATCTTTTACAATGTATTAATTATTTTGAAGATGTGTGCTTGGTTGAAGAGCTGTGTATTTTCCAAGGGGTATAGCAATAAATGTAATTTAATGCGGTTCATGTTTCCTAACAAATTTTTTTGAATTTCAAATTGAAGAAGTGTTGGAAGGAAATACATAATTAGGATTAGCACTTAACAATTAATATGAAGACGAGTCTCACTTATCTCAAATGCGTCTTTCATGAAGACATGTCTTTCATTATGACCAGAATTGTCTTAAACATAACCTCTTCCTTCTTTAACATGTTTTCTTCCTCCTTAAGTTGTCCCAGTTTTACCTAAGTTGTATTTTTTTTTATCCATTGTATCATGCAAGATCATAGAAGACGATTCAATTGCATTTGTGCGCCACGTATGCATTGACTGGATCAAAATTGGGTTAGGAGACTAAAATTGCAACGTAAAGTAAACACAGAGGGCTTGGAAAGAGTAGTCTTTTTAGGGGGCCAAAATCACAACATTTGAATACTTAGGGGGCCAAAACAGTAATTAAACTTTTTTCATCCATTGTATCATGCACGATCATCTGTGAAGCCCGGATACGAGATATGATACTGCACCGATACGCTGATACGAAAAAATTTCAAAAATCAAGATACGATACGGTTGAGATACGTTAATAAAAAAATTATATAATTAAATGTACAATATAATTATAACCATTTTTTTAATATGAAAATATATTAACAAACAAAAGAAACCAGTTATAGGCTTGTAGCACATCAACATAAATATAAATAATATTGACGATGATGATTAGTCAATTACATACACAATATATCCCAAAAAGAGCACCATCAATTTTATACTATATATGTTAGTGCTATACTTTATCGATAAAAAAAAAAGCACTATGTCCAAAAAATAACACATCAGTACTCTGGAGTTGTTATTTTAGTTAACATTAATTTGGAATTATTGGGGCAGGTATCGGTGCATGATAATTATCGGATACTCTCTTGATACGTATCGGGAAGTATTAGATAATTATTTTTTAAAAAAGTAAAATTTAATTATCGGATACTCTTCTGATACGTATCAGGAAGTATCAAGCAGGTATCAGTGCAGGATACGGAGGGGATACGATACGTCATCAATTTTGAAGTATCGGAGCTTCACAGACGATCGTAAAAGACGTTTCAAGTGCATTTTCCTTGCCCTTTATTTTTGCTGCCTTTTCTCCAATTGAATGCTCAATTGGTGATGTTAAGTTTATTTCATAATTGGCTGACGTCTATGGGTTAGGAAATGACGAGTACGCCCCTCTGGTCGAAGTCTTTGTTATTATTTAAGAACATTCACTAAATTCTCTCATATATCCAAGTTCATCTTTTAACAATCACGGTGCATACTCATGCTTGAATGCCCCGTCTTTATGTTGGAAAAACAAAAACATGTGCATCAATTATTATGTCTCTAATAGAAAGTTGATGGAGATTTTTTTCTCTGTTTCCTTGAAAAACCAAGCTACGATTATATGACTTTATATAGGCTAGAAAGTTCTCATCTTCTACATCAACATAGTAGGAAATATCTAACGAACTCTATACTGTATAATTGTTGGAACAATGGTCTTAAAAATAGCTAAAAATGTTTTTCATCCATTGAATTTTTTTTTGAGATAATCCCAGTACTAAGACGCTCTTTTTAAGACTATTTGTGGCACTGTTTAAACTTATGCAAATAGACTATCAACTTGTAGCCTCGAGAATAAAACAACATAATCTAAATTGTATCCAATTTCCTATATGGTACTTAGACTACTCAATATTGTAGAAGACTACTCTTAATTATGAAGAGACAATTGAAAGAGACTACTTCTAATGAGAGTGATTTATTCAGAACAAAGATTTATTTTTAGACCCCATAAAAGTGTTTATTAAATTAAGAAAATTCAAATTCATGCTAATGACACTCGTACGATTCAAATTCATTATATAATGACACTCATACAAGTGACACTAGATCTGAATCGACCAACTATATAGATAGGAAATGAACTCAACTATAAGATCAACATCGACCAACGAAATCAACCGAGAAGTATTTAAAGATTTCTACTCAAGAGTTTTTTTTTTAGAAAAATATTGTACTCAAAAGAGTTTGTTATTTTTCAGATAGACAAAATGATAATAACCATTAAAAACTCATACACACAAGTATAAACATTTAGATTCGAAGCCCGATCACGACATCCGACCAAACAATTTTGGTATTTTTTATCAACTATGCTAAGACTTATGGACAAAAGAGTTTGATCTCAACCCAAAAGAGTTCACACTAGAATCTCCTCTCTATTGTATGTTTAATTATTATTATTATTTAGATTTTTATGCATTACTTTCTGGTCATTATTATAAGAAAAATGTTAGTTTTAAGTACATTGAATAATTGATGTATATGATGTATATCATATAACACATACATCAATTATTCAATGTATCTTAAAATTGATTTTTTAATTATCATGATATTAATTGTATAACTTACAATCCAACAATCAAATTTGAAAAATATATATCGAGTAAAAAGATATTAACCATGTAATATTAGTGTAACATTATATTGGTGTAATTTGATCTCCCCTAAATAATAGTGCAATGGTATTATTAGGAAACATGTGGATAACCTTCCCCAAAGGATTAGATCAATGGTTTGGGTTGGGACAACGAAGAAGTATTGTGAAAGAGTTCAGGAATCGATCCTTGGTACCAACATTTTCCCTTCTTAATCAATTTAACTACTAACATTTACCTAAAAATAAATCTGACAATATTCTTACAAGTATTTATAAAATAAGGGTCTTGCTAACCAGCGCCCTCAGGACAATGGTTAAAGAATCTACAAGTAGAAATTTTGTCTTGGAAATATAAGATGTTACTTTTGATTAAATAATGATTACACAACTTTTTAATAAAAACTTACTTATTTTGGATGCTTAACCTCTGATCAAAGGAGGTAACTTACTTTTGTCTTGGGGCACTGGTTAGCATTCTCCATAAAATAATCGCTAAAAAAATAGCATTTTATTTATAAAACATGTAAATTAGTATTTTGTGGAGGCATTTTTTTTGTAAATAAATAAGTTTTAGACGAAAAGAAAGTTTGAGCTGCTTTAGAATGAATGTGAGTGTGTGTATGAAATTACCTCCTTATATGAAAAATAGTTGCTAAGGTTATAGTCTTTGAAATTGTCTATTGGATGGGTTTGACACATTTAAGATTATATTTGCCTAACTACTATAGTTTTTACGAAATTTATTTTTCAATATTTTCTAAAATTTTAGGGGTTTCGGATTATATATTCCAAATGGGGTATTTTGGGAATTTTGAAGGGTGTACGAGAAGTGAGAGGGTGGAAAAAGAAACAGTCTAACAAATATCATGTGTTAAATCCAAAAGAAAGAGAGAACAGAAAATATGTTGTATTCATGTGGATTTGAAGAAACAGGAAAAAAAATATCATTATATTTTTGTTTATATTTTGGATGGGAAAAAACAATAAGTTAGAGGCAAGAACTGCATATAAAACAAGAGTTTAAACTTACAATGTGGTAATTTCTCCAAAAATAACGCACTAACTGAACCTTTAAAAAAAGTTTTGAAATCTATACAAAATGTAACCAACACAATTACCCCTGAAGAAAATAGCATCTTCACTTAAATGAAAAGTGAATTATTATGTAGTTAATATGAAAATAATAATGTTACAACTCATTAATAAGAGAAACCAGGAAGAACTACCTTGGCAAAATTTCCTGGATTTAATTGCTCTATTATAACTTAATACTCCATATATGCTCATAATCATATTCAGAGATAGCTTTAATATAGCAAATAATGAAAAAATAACACATACGCAAAACACTAATACACCCTTGGTTTCCAATGATACTTGATTTTCAAGTACTCTTTCAACCTCATACCTGCATTATTAAAAAAAAATTAAATTAATAGCAGTCATCATCATCATCAAACTATCTCAAACCATTCAAAAATAAATAAAAAATCAAATTATCTCAAAATCAATTTTTTAAGATGCATAACCTTAATGTAAGAGCCCTTTAGGCTTTAAGTGTTGAAAATGTAGAGTCCCACTTACCTTGTGCTAAAATTTAATATTTTTAAATTTAGAAAAACTTAGGTGGTAAAAAAATCAGACTCTTCTTTACTTGGTCATAGAGATTTTGCTTTTATATCATATAATATAATGAATTTCATATTTCAAAAAGTTCCCCATAAGGTGTAGCCAAGTGGTATAGGCCGGGACAGGGACGGATGCTTGTGGGAGCTTATGCCTGCACAAACTATTTAGAATTTCTTTTTTTTTAGTAGTATAATATAATAATAGTTGATATTTTGACCAAATAGCCCACATCTCTCGCACAACCTTTCTCTCTTAGTCCTCCCTTGTTTTGACCAAATGAAAAATGTCATTCAATGTTCGTAGAATATGGACAATTTATATAAAGATGGTGACCCCACTTTTCAAAAATTTTGGATCCGTCACTAGGCCGGGACACTAAAGCAGTATTAAGAAGGAAGTCTAGACTCTAGAGTTCCGTCCCTCCTGCTATCAAATTCTTCCTCCCCCTTAACAAACAAACTTCTAACATCTGTCTACAAAAAATTATGGGCTATGGTTTTTATATTATATATCTATAACAAAAACATTAATTGTTTATGTGACTTTTGATCAGCATAGTGTCCAGCCAACTCTAGTTTGATCACTGCCTTAGCTGAACGGCAGGTTGTTGCCTTGTGACTTGGAAGTGAGGTCACAAGCTCAAATCAAGGAAACAACCTATCACTTGTGCCTTGTGCCCTTTATTCTATTTTTGGCCTACTGATGTCAAATTCTCTAGAGGATCAAATTGATGTTACTTATTTTTAAGGATTCAATTGATGTCAACCTAATCATTCAAGGACAAAATAGCATGTAGATAACATGTATGATTGATGTTATCTGAACTGGACTGTAGGTCAAACCGATGAGACTTCCGAATCATGGTTCAATTGGTTTAATCATGGTTGAATTGGATATCTAATAAATAAATAATTAAAAAGTATTGTAAAAGTTTTTACTTAAAAAAGCAAAAAAAAAAAAAACGGTTGAATCAACTGCGGTTGAACCCAGTTCGGTCTGGTTGGTTTCGACAATATTGGTTATTATTGTAAACCATGTGTACTCTGACACTCATAAAACTGATTAACAAAAAATTAATAGTGGATTTCACCCTAATATTGTTTATGCTATAAAGTCCTTACAGTCAGGTTATTAAATAATTTAAATCTAAACTAGCCCATTATATAGTAGAAAACCAAATGAATTAGAAAAAGGTTGTAAACTCTCACCTCAAAACAGCGTTGTCCCTAAGTATATGATCCAATTGCACAGAAAAATGAGACTTCCAAGAATCAAGATCACTAACATCTTTCATCTGCAATGCACAAAATTTGTTTCTAAAATTAATATACAAAATAAAATAACAGTGATCTTTAATACTTTGTACACCATTACGCAAAAAAATGATCAAGAAAGAAATTAACATACCATATTATTTTGTCTGTCAATGAAGCTTCTAATGTCTTCTTTGATCATCTGTAGAACTATATCTTTGTCTCCTATATCTTTGCTATACTCTTTGAAAATGTTAACATATCTAGAATTTAAATCCTCCAAATACTGCTCCAAAACCGATAAATTCAAGTCGAGATAACGAACTTTCTGCATCAAAATCTTGAGGACAGTATCCCCCGGCATCCTGCCAACTTGTTGCCGTGTTTCTTCAATCGGTTCAGGGACATTTCTATTTACAGTTTCATCTTTTGAAGAAGAAATTTCTGTAGAGTAAGAATTGATTTTCCAAATATCATCATCATTGTCCTCAAACGATTTACGATCAGACGGTGCTATTTCTACCTTCTTTTCACCATTTTCTTGAGCATGTATCAAATCCTCAAGCATTTTCTCAACAGCATCAACACCATAAACTTCAACCATGCTCAATGTGCAGTAAAATTCGGATCCATAGTGACTTTGAAGATTCAGTTTTAGATATCGAACCCATTTCGGTTCCTGAAGAACAAATCTTTGAGCCTGCTTCACATTTGAGGCAGTAAAATTTCCAAGAAAGATCCAATCGTCGATCGGATAAACCAAACTACCATGCAAATCAAAATCTTTTAAATTAGAAGAATAATGCTCAAAGTTAGCTATTTCTATTGTATCTACTAAAGTTTCTTCTGAAAGTTCTATAATGACGAATTTCTCTTCCGAAGAACACGGATTCCGAAGATATTTGTCTTTGTTTCTGGTTAAGATATTAGAAGCTCCTTTAGCTTCTTTGTTAGAAGCTAACACTTTTGCGCCTTTTGATGATGAAGCATAATTGTATTCATCACCACCTGGCTCTACTCTATGTATTACACTTCCGGATGGACTAGTACTCCAGTTAATTTTGGAACTAACTGCCCTGCTCTTGAATTCGTCAAGACCGAGCGGCACGGCTGCAGACAAGCGATCAAATTTTCTCACATCATTTTCATGTTTCACAGAAGATTCAAATCTATCAACAACTTCGTGTTCCTTTCTATCATGTAAAATGTACTTTTCTCTATCACTGTGTTCAAAACCGTCGATATTTTCTTCACCGACAAGCGAGTTACCAATAAGGTCATCGGTTTTGTCACGATCAGAGTAGAAAGTCTCAGAAGGAACGCAAGCTTCAAGCTCTTTAGTCAAATATTCCTCATCAGATTTGAAGTTTTTACACTTCCTTTGTTCATCTTTGTTCCAGTTTGATACCACAACCGGAACTTCTCCAGAAACATCTAGATATAAATAATATGTGAACTAAATAAGAATGAGTTTAATTTGTGGTAAAAACATGCGACGAGGAATAGATATGGTAGATACACAAGCATGAAAAGCAAACAAGAATGTGTTTTTCTTTTTGTCACAACTCATAGCATGCACTTAAACTAAAAATTAATAAAGCAAAAACAATAATCTTTCATCACCAACTGCAATGTATCTTTCACTATGTGTGTGTTTATTCTCGCGGTGGCACCGTGCGATGAGGCTAAAGCTTGAATTTCTAGCTTCGTGAAATCACGGTGAAAACAACATTGAGACGCGAGAATCGCAAACTGGATACGGAACCAAACAAGTGCTACATAATTGAAGTGAAATGTGCTAATCAGACCAAGAATTTTGATAAGTTGAAATCCTTGTTTTAATTTTTTTCCTTAAGGTTAAAATCTTCAACTTCTTCTAAATTATTTCTCAGTTGTGATCATTATTTCGTAACGTTATATAAAAAAAACTGCAGTAGCACACAAACATGAACCTCTGCTAGTTTATGTTGTTAAGCAAGGATGGTACATAGAAATCTAGTAAATAAATTGTCAGATTTGATTCAACTACTAGCATATCAATTGAATGTAGAAAATCTTGAAGTTTTCAATTTTAAGCTTGATATAATCACTTGTGAAAACAAAGCTTTGTGTATTTTCTTTGTTCCTTTTGGATCTGCTGTGTTCTTTTTACAATTTTAGACCAAAATCAAAAAACAGTAACCAATTTGACCAAACTCATTCTATAATCCTTAATGAAATGTTTAACATAAAATCCACAAGTTATTATTTGAGTCATAAAGCTTCAAATGCAATGGTATTAATATGAAAGATGTGGATAGCCTGTCCCTGAAGGATTAGATCGATGTTTGGGACAAAAAAGGAGTATTGTGCAAGAGGCTAGGGGTTGGACCCCTGGTACCAATATTTCCCCGTCTCTAACAAATTAACTACTTACATTTACCTATAAAAAAACATGTACGAACAAGGAGGTTCAGGGTTCAATCCCTGGACTAACATTTTTCCCTGCTCTGACAAATTAACTACTAACATTTGTCTATAAAAAAGAAAACATGGATAACCAAGACCCGACAACAAATCAATTTTCAAGATCTATTCCAGAAAAATATCACATAAGCCAACTACGCAAAAACTAGCAACTCAATCACAAAATCAAGTCCATGTAGTCAACTACCATAATAAAACCATACTTCAATATCTTTAATAAAAAAAAAGGTCATCAAAAAAGAAAAGATACCTCCATATCCATTGCCACAACTTATCCATAAGCTGAAGAGGAAAACCAATCCCCACAAAATAAAAACCAAAGACAAAGAAATTTTATAAAGACAGTTTTTCCCACTTGCAGCCTTCTCTAAAGATCTTCTTTGTTGAAGAGCTTTACGCGATCTCTGCATTTTACATCAATCCAATTCACTTCAACTTTCCTACAAAAAAGTCACACATCTTTTTCCATCAGTGAAAAGCTCCATCAAATATAAAAAAGTGTTTCAAATTTTCAATTGACTTTTGACTTGAGCAAAGTGTCACAGATATAACAAAGGCTCAAAAATCCATGTAAGATCACAAATACAAATATAAAAACCATTTGAGGGGAGAGGTCAACCCGTTAAATGAATCTCAGATACCTTGAGGGATTAGTCTGTCCAGTTGTGCGCTAAGGACACCTTAGTTTATACAATGAAGTTGCTTATGAATCTAAAGAGGTAATGTAGCAAAATACATATATTCCATTTCCACCAATGAAAGAGAAAATTTTGAAATCTAAGCAAATCTTCAAGGGACACAAAAATATCACAAAACGTAATAGTAAAGTAAAAGAATAACCTTTATAGGAAATGGAGCAAAGTGTGACCAAGAAAGATAATGACAAAACTTCAACAACCCAATTTCCCGATAAACAAACTCAATCCAATCCAATCCAATCTCATCAACAAAAGTAAGATCCAAAAAACTAAAATTGAACCAAATTCAATTCAAGCAAAACAACATGCAAAATTTGAACTTTACCAGAAAAAACAATAAACATGCAATACAATGCTGAAAAGGGTGATGAAAAAGAGACATATAAAGAACAGAAAAAGTCTTAAAATCTCAAAGGGTATTCAAAAAATGGTGAAACATAAGAAATTCAAGAAGATGGATCTAGATCATGTAAATAGTACTATAAGAGTTCAAAGGAAACATTGAATTGTAACCTTTTGAGATTGATGATGATGATGATGATGATGATGATGATCTTCAATTGAGAATCATTGAGAAGAGTGAAACATGCAAAGAGAAAACAACAACGCGTGGAAACAGCAATCCAGGTTGTCTTGTCCACTGTCTACTTGTTCTTCTTCAAAATTCAAAAAATGAGTATTTTTATTTTTCTTCTTGTTTTTGTTTTTTTTATAGAGCAACATAAAACGTTACTGTTGCTGAAACTAAAGTATATTTAATGATAAATAAATTATTTTTTTGAGTAAGGTAAATAAATATTTATTCTTTTTTGTTGACTAAAAATATTTTTATTTAATTAATTAGCTAATACTGAAATTTCTTTAAAAAGTATATGTTAGACTTTTCTATTTCTATTAATAATTTATATTATTTGATATAGACCAATATTAAATTAGTTTGAATGAATTTGGACTCGATATCTTAAGAAAAGTCTCATGTATGAGTTTTGTGGATGAAACAAATGTAATTAGGAGGGGAAATTTTTACTAAAGGTTGGAACTGGAGTATCCTCTAACAGATATTAGTCATATACAAAACGTGGATACTTTGCATCAATAACATTGTTTCAAAGAAAAAATATTTGATAAATTATGAAATGATTTTGAAATTTTATGAAAATTTGTATAATTGATCTACATTCTATGTATTTATAATTTGACGATTAAATTGATTGAATTCAATGTCTATTATTAAGTAGACTAGCTAGTTTGTTTTAAAAAATAGAATAACAATATAGAGTAAGTTGGTCATTAGACTCTATTCATTTATATATTTGGATAAGATGATAAAATATGATTAGGTGTGTAAAAGTTGATTGTTGTTAAACTTTATACTTAATGTATTTGGATATTATAATCTAATTTCTATTACTGGTTTCTTTTTAAGGATAGGAGAATCCTTTAAGAATTTATTTGGAAAACATATTACTTTCAAATATATTTATTCCTACTTTACCTTATCTAGTAGCTATTTTTAAATTTCATTTTCAACATTTATTTTTAAAAGATTATACCTTACCATAAACACCACAATCTCATGTTGACCAAAACAAATGCTAAAAGACAATGAGAAATTAGAGACAGAAAAAAAAAATACTTTTTATAGAAGAAAAAAAATGTTAATTGGGCTTTGGGAATTCATCAAAGTTAGGAGAGACCTTAAAGTTCTAAGAGAACTTACAAAGATACATATAAATTACCTACTAAAGAGGTGCTCATGTTGACGGTAGAAATTTACCCCCAACCTTGTAGTCGAATCGACTCCTTAGTAACTAACATATTATTCATCCACCGACTACATGTGTAACAATACTATAAATTAAGGACTTTCATTCTTCCATAAAAAAATGACTTTATATTTCATCTTAAAAAGGGAGTCCCTTAAAAAAAATATGGGCGGGCTTCTTTTCCACTCTATAATTTAATACTGTTTTTTTTATCCAAACGAAAAAAAATAATCTGTTTTATTCAAATTTATTTATCCAAACGTGAGAAAAATAGTGTCTGAATGAATAAATTTAGAGGAATGTAAGTGTGGCTCAGTTGGTAACTATTAGGAGTATTATCAGTAGGAGTCAGGGTTCGAACTCCAAATTTTTCATTTTTTTTACACATAATGTGTGTGAATTGAGCCAATAGACTGCCTGATAATTTTTTTTAGAGGAATGTAATTTTTAAGATCTTTTAAGAAAATACTGAAGGTTCCTCTCAAACAAAAGAAATACTAGAGGTGTAAAAGTAGTTCAAGTGATGATTAGACTGGGTCAACATAATTTTTAATCAATCCAATTCTTTCTTAAAAAAAATAAAAAATCAACTTCATTCCCTTTCAAAAGAAAAAAAAACTTCATTTTTTGCGTCTTAAAGTAATTAATATTCATTTAGACTACAAATCTTAAATACATTGAATGTAATAACATTAAATACTAAACATACTATAAAGAAATGTAAAAAAAAATTACAATATAAATATAATAACATAATAAGAAAATTAAATGAAAACATTTATCATAATAGCATAATAAAAAATAATAATAGCATAGTAGAAATTATGTAATAAAAATGACCAAATTAATATCTTTTTCTAAACAAAAATTAATATGTATTGACCAGCTGAAATTAACCATATCAATGGCATTCAACATAAAAATAAGTACAAAAAAAATTTCATAGTTTTTTTTTCAATAAACAAACAACTCACTTTAACAATTACGTCCAAGAGTTGTGAGCAGGTAAGAACTTGAGTTTGTAACCTCAAGGAGTATGGTTCAAATCTCATCTGAGATATTTTATGGTCATTAATGTCATTATTTTTAGAGATAATAATTATTTTTTGTTACAAGGGGAATGGAAACAAACAGAAACAAGAAAATAGAAACATATGAAAGAAAAGAAAAGTCCTAAAAAGGACAACAATTAGCCCCTAGGATAGCAGGCTCCCCAAGTGTCGTTCTACAACAGATTTTTTATTCCTTCAGACGCGGCCAGGTGAACAGCTAGAGCAGACTAAGAGGAAGCTCCCATCTTAGCCAAAAAAATCAGCACATTGGTTACCCTCCCACAGAGTGTGGAAGATTGAAGTATTTTTGGAGGATAACAGGTCCTTAATATCAGCGATGAGAGCAGCATAAATGTGATAGTTCATGGTTGGACCTGTAATGAGATTTAAGCAAAGAAGGGAGTCGGTGTAACACACAAATTCGAAGATGTCCATGTCTCGAGACAGCAGTAAACCGTGGTAGATTGCAGAGAGCTCAGCAAGTAAAATGTCTTCTGAATTGGGGATGAAACCAGAGAAACCGGAAAGGTAGTAACCTGTAGAGTTTCTAATAAGGCCTATGAAGCCAGCTCGTTGAGGTGTTCCTAGACAACTCCCATCCACATCGAGAATGTGGCACGAGTGATTGTAACAGTTCCACCTGATAAAACGCTTTGTAGTATCAACAGTTCCATGCTTAGAGAGAGTATTTTTCATGACTTTGGTTGAGCTATTGATGTGGAAAAATAGTTGATTTAGAGACCACACCTCATGATTCAGACAAGATAAATTGCGGTGTCTACAAACCCACCAAATTCTCGCCGAGAAGATATTAGAATTAGAACTCATCAAACCATATTTTAACCATGAAGAAATCTGGATTATTGAAACCAATATGATGCCGAAATTTGGTAGAAAAAGTGCAAACCCTAATGCAATGGAGAAAAGTTTCTTCATGGTTACCACACCGAGGACAAACAGCCGAGAGTGCCATGTTTCTGTGATGGAGAAAGGAAAGAGTGGAGACAACATCATGACAAGCAGGCCAAACCAAGAACTTGTATTTTTCCAGAATTTTTAACTTCCAAATCCAAGACCAAAAATGAGACAGATTAATATTAGGAACCTGTTCCGCATGAGAAAGCAGCCAATGAAAACAACTCTTGGTTGTGTAAACACCATTCTTATTGTGGGACCAAATAAACACATCGTCAATATAGTTATGGAAGCGGAATTGGATGTTGTTAATGGTTTCGATAATTTGATGAGGAAGATTAGTGTAGAGATCTTTCATGTAAGGTGAGGGGCTGATGAGAACATCTTTTACAATGAGGTGTAAATCATGGATATCAATGAAGGAGACAAGAGATCCTAGGAAGCCTAGGCCGCTCTAGTTAGTGAACTAGAAAGAAGAAGAACCATTGTCGGGACGCCATTTGTAACCATCTTTTAGCATATTTTTAGCACGGATGATGGATGACCAGGTGGGGGAGCTGCTGCTGAGCGCCTTTGCATGAAGAAAGTGAGGTTCAACAGAATATTTGTTGGAGACAAGGTGAACCCATAATTTGTTGGAGGATTACACCAAGTCCCAAATAAGTTTTCCAAGAAGGAAAATGTTAGTGAGCTGGTCTAATCCCTAGACCACCAAGATGTTTGGGCCGAGAGATCTTTCTGAAGCCTACCAAGTGAATACCTTTGTTTTTTGAATCTTTCCAAATGAAATTGCGGGTAGTTTTGTCAATGCTATCACATATGCTTTGGGGGAGCCAATTTATCTACATGTAATAAGAGGGAATGGATGATAAAACTGATGTAGCTAGAGCCATTCCACCTAGTTTATTGAGGAGTCTATTCTTCCAACTTGCCAATCTAGTTTGCATTTTCTCAATGATGAAATTGAAATAATTTTTCTTAGGCCGGCCTTTGAAGATTGGAAAGCCCAAATACTTATCCAAAGAGGTCGTGCATCTGATACTGGAGATAGAAGTGTGAGTGTTAATTTTTTCTTGAGGAGTGCCTGAAGAATAGATGGCTCTGGACTTGAATAGGTTGATCTTCAATCCAAAAACCTTGCTGAACCGGTCAAATAAAACTTTGATGAAACGAAGTTGAGAGTTTCTAGCCTTAGCAAACAGAAGGACATCATTTGTAAATATGAGGTGGGATAGTCTGGGTCCCATGGTAGAGATATGAGTAGGCTCCCAATTATCTTGATGAACTGCATTGTCGATAGAAATAGATAGTTTATCCATGCAGAGGATGAATAGGTAAGGAGAGAAAGGATCACCTTGTCTGAGACCATGTGAAGGCTTAAAGGGAGCAATTTTGTTTCCATTCCAAAGGATAGAGAATGTTGACGATGAGACACAATGCAAGATGAGCTTGATAGTGATGTCTGGGAAGTCAAAGTCTTGGATGCAAGAATGGAGAAATTCCTAGTTAGCATTATCGAATGCTTTTTTCCAAATCAATTTTGAAAGGCACATGGCCTTTTTTTTTAGACCTACACATAAAATAAAAAAGCTCCTGCAAAACAATAGCATTATCAGTTGTGCCCCTACCAGGTTGAATACTGCTTTGATAGGGACTAATAATAGTACCAAGAATGGGTTTGAGGCGGTGGATAAAGACTTTAGTGATAATCTTGTAGGTGATGTTACATAAGTTGATTGGTCTTTTGTAGGTATTAGGGGATTCAATTTTGGGAATAAGAGCTATGAGAATGTCCGAGATAGCTGGGTCAAAATGGCCAGTTTCGAAAGCTAAGTGGACAAGCTTGAAGATATCGTCTCCTACACTATGCCAATACTGTTTGAAAAATATACATTGGAACCCATCTAGACCAAGTGCTTTGAAAGGCTTCATAGAATTGAGGCCAGCCGCCACCTCAATTTTAGAAACGGGGTGGGTGAGGGAGTTTAAGTCAGGTTCGGTCAAGGTGGGGTGGTTTCCTTCATGATAAGCACGGTTTTGGTGGGGATGGTTGCTACATAAAAGATTCTTGTAGAATTTTTTAGCCTCTTCTTGGAGGATAGAGTTATCAGAGGACCAAATGCCATTGGGGAGCAGAAGCTTATGAATTCTATTTTTCTTTCTTCTAATGATGGTTTGGGCATGAAAAAATGAGCTATTTTTCATCCCCAAACTTGACCCATTGTTCCCTGGATTATTGGTACCACAACATTTCTTCTTGGAAAAGAATGTGAGTGTAATCCTTTTGAAGTTCTTTTTCAAGGAGGACATGTCTAAAGGAATCAACTCTCTCAAAGTAATTTTGAACCCCTTTGAGCCTGTTTTCTACATGCTTCTTTCTTTGAAAAATATTACCGAAAACTTCTTGATTAAGATAATGGAATTTTCTCTAACCTTATAAAGAGCAATGATAGCATTGTGATTAGAATATTTTCAATCTCTATCAACAACACCAGCATAGTCTTCATGGTCTATCCAAACCGCTTCAAAACGGAAAGGCCTAGGCTCTCTAGCAAGGGGAAGATCACCAAATAGAGGAGGAGGGTGTGATGATCAGAGTGGAGTCTGCAGAGAACTTCAACAAAAGCTTTTGGAAAGGCAAGGCGGCAAGGTACATTTTCAAGGCATGTATCTAATTTTTTGGAGAGAATGCGGAGACCATTGTTGTTGAGGTGCCAGGTGAAGCGGCTTTCTGTTGTTGTTAGGACAAGTAAGTTATAATTGTCCATGAAGTTAGAAAAAATGGGTGCTATGGATTGATGGAATATGCCTCCCATTTGATAACTAGGGAGGAGGGTCTCATTAAAATCACCTATAAGCATCCATGGTCCTACAATATTTTGGCTAAGAGTGATGAGGTGATTCCAAAGTGTGGGGCACATGACAGTGTTAGGGCTGACATAGATTCAAGTGCAAGTAGTGGAGGCATTACCATTGTTGATGGTGAAGGTAATTGAGTACTGGTTAAAGTCGATGACGGTTGAAATTGTGTTGTTGGCTGATAGTTGAAGAAGTCAAATTTCTCTGGAGTGACCATTAGCTTCAACAATATGTTTAGAGTTATATCCATTGTTGAGCCAAAATTTTGATAACCTTGAAAAAGGAACATGAGTTTCAAGAATAGCAAGAAAGGTAGGTCTATACTTCCTGATCAAATCTTTCAAATGTCTTCTAGAATTGTTATTTTGAGCCCCTCTAATATTCCAAGAGAGGATTGAAGTATCTAAGAGAGCTTCCATAACAAACATATGAGTTGAAAGGACAAGGAGAAAGAGATGGCTAAGTAACCATGAACTCCTCTCCATTGAGAGTATTTTCCAGATTTTCATCTCCAATAGCAATAATTTCTGCTTCAATAGGATAATTATTCTTAATTGTTGTTTCCTCTTTGATGATATCATTTTTCTGGGCAGTTTGAATATCCTCACTTACCTCAGTTTGCGATGGGGAAGGTATTTTGAGATTAGGGGTAGAAATGATATTATTATATGTGGTGTGGTTATTTTTGTCATGTTGTGTTCGTGGGGGTAAGAGTGTGGGCCGCGTGGCTATTCTTGTTGGAGGGAGAAATCATCATTGTTGATGGAGACTTGGTTGTTGCTTCATGTGTGGAGCCAACCATAGGTGAAGCAATTAAAGGCATAATGATTGGGACATATGTTAGTTCCTCTTGGCGGCGCCGTTTTATTTCATGGGGAGGGTTATTGGGCCGCGTGCTATCAATGTGGTGGGGCTTGGGGGAAGTCTTTGATGAGTAGGTGGAGCTTTGACTTGGTGGGCCAAGGAAGATAAAGCATGACATTTGTTTGTTTTATCAGGTCTGATTTTTAAGGTTTGTTGATTGGCTTATTTATTTTTTCTTGTGACCAATAGCCACTCTCCATGCAGGTCTTTGACCTCCTCTTTATGAATAATTATTCCTCCTTTTTCAGTTTGGCTATCAGTAATTGTGGCAACTAATTCAAAACTGTTTTGGGAATTCTGAATTAATGTTGGATGGACAGGAATAGGAATATTCCATTTTCGCAAATTGGACTCATGGGGGTGGTTGGTGGCGGTTTGCTGGTCGAGGGGGAGGGTTTTCGGTTGGTTTGATGTGGTTTTGATGGTGCAATTTCTCCCTAGATGACCATAGCAGTCACAATTGGTGCAAATTAGGTGGAGACCTTTATATTGAACTTTGTATCAGTGACCATTAACCCAAATTTTCCCCACCACTGGTAATGTAAGATCAACTTCATCACATGCCCTTGCAAATATTCCTCTCTAATTTCAGGGTATTCGTGTCTACCTTTATTGGCCTACCTATAACAGAGGCCATAGCCAATAGAAAACTCTCATCACAATACACGAGATTTAAGCCTGGAAAATGTACCCATATTACAGTGCGTTCCACCTTGGCATTTGGAGATGCAAATTTTGGTGACCAATGTGACACCACGAGACAGTGATAGAAGATTAGCCAAGGTCCAAAAGTGATGACTTTTTCCTCATCCACAACTTGATCAAATTTCACTATGTAAAAACTGTTATCATCGTCCATAATTTCGAAACTTCCTTGTAGCTTCCAAATTTTTTGGAGTCCATCTTTCATAATGTTGTAACCAAGGTTCTTCCCCAAAAGTTTCACAACCAGAGCATCTTTCCAGGGAGTGCACAATTGTTGAAACACATGTGGTTCTAAGTAAATCTTGGGTAGGAAACGATTGCCATCTTCAAGTTTAATGTGGACAAGTTTTTTCTCTATCAAATCTTATTTTTCTCGGGGAGGGACCACATGGGCGGATCCCAAGAGTTTATCTCGGAAGGAAGGTTTGGGGGGTTGTTGTATTGTTGGGATCAGGTGGATTTTTTATGTGCTGAATGTTAGGATGACCATGGGCGGTGAAGACGAACTCAGAGGTCATGGCTCAGAGAGAGACTGGATATTCTTGATGATTTCTTCTAAGCTATAGCGTGTTCTTTTAGAGTTAATTGTTGAAATAGCACTTGTAATATTGGCAAATTTTAGAAATAGACCCGTAAAAAAGTGATTGTACCCCTATAATTTGATATTCTTCTTATTTTGGCTCTCTAGTAACCCAAACACATAGGAGACGCTAACGTCCAGGGAATTTTGCAACATGGATTTTTTTTTATGACGTGACAAAAAAATTGTATCAATTTTTTCTCCCAACATTAATTTAGGGCATAAAATATAATATTAGGGACTCAAATTAAAGCTCGCTCAAATATTAGGAACAAAAATCATTAGACTCTATAATTTAATATTCATCATCTTCAATCTAAAAATTCATAATTCCAAAATAGACTCTTTTTTTTTCCAGAGCTACCCATTTCAACACTTCCATTACTACTTTAAAAACCTTATGGACAAATGATCAATAAAAATCAAAATGCAAAGCAAGATAGAGTATTAGTGAAATTAAAATGCTTGTACAACATTAAAAATAAATGTACTCCTTCGTCCCATTTTAATTGTCACTTATCTTTTCTTTCCTTTGTCTAAAAATAATTGCTATACTCTAGAATATCAATGTAACATTTATTTATTTTTTGCCCACCAATATACCCTTATTAATTGAATTTTAACTCACTTAACTACTCCATTAACTACAAACAAAAGCTTTGGTAGATGATAATAATTTTATCTTTGAAATCAACTCAACTAATCATTTCCTTAAGAACCGTGTAGAACCCAAATCTGACACCTAAATTGAGACAGAGGCGGTATAAAAATTGCGCACAAACCATAAAGGATCACATTTTGATAGAGGAAGACATCAATTGACACTAGTATCAAACAACCACAGACATCCCTTATTGGCTATTTATATTGTCCTCAATACTATATGCACGAAGGTCCCTTGTTGAGCAACATATTGTCCTCCAAAACAACATAAAATAGTGGTGAGGACACTATGGATGGCTAATAAAGAATAAACATAGCCAATATCGCAAGCTCTTCGCAGGGTCAATAAACCTCAACATATATGATCAGGGTCGTTCCTAAAGTTTTACAGGTCTTAGGCATAATAAGATAAAAGGGCCCCTTTAATAATACATCATAAATTTTTTAAACTCATTGTTGTGATTTTATCGTCTTCATTTCATTTGTTTCCCGCTTTTTACTACCCAAAAAAACAAAAACACAATAAAAGATCACATGATCCTAAATGCGTCTCACATAGGTTTCATGATCATGAATACGTCTCGCATGATTTTGCATTATTAAATTCAATTTTACAATCCTTTAATCAATTCAGGAAAGTTGACATTACTATAATGATATAATTTAATTTTTTAGAACCTTTGAATGACAAGATTAAGATTAATTTCTCTAGTATATATATATATATGTCCATTTTCAACTAAAATATAATTTGTTTTGTTATAAAATTATCTAAATTTCTTGGATAATAAATATGACCAATATTTTTAATATTAGTGAGACACATTATTAGGAACAAAGGGCCGAAAAAATGTCATCAATTTATTCAATAATAATTTTTTTGGCATATTATTAAGAACAACCAAAAATTTTTTATGGGAAGGGTGTATATAGAAATCTTTGTATATACTGGGGGTTTATATATCAAATTGCAACAAAAGGGCCAAAAACATTAACAAACTTCAGCCCAGCCATTCATCTGTCAATTTTTGGGGCCTTTCAGTAAACTTTGCTATATGCACCCCCAAAAAATCAAATATTTCTGTATACACCCCCACCATAAAAAAGAATTTAGGACCCCCTACCGGCATGGTCCTTAGGCCGTCGCACCCCGGCCTATGCCTAGGGCCGGCCCTGATATGATACAGGGTAAACCAATAGAAGGAATATATTACAACGTAGAAAACAGAAGTATTTACAGAAACATTAGAGCACATAAATTGTAACGAAAGGCTTAGAGCAATGAAAACATTTTGGCTAAAGGTCAAAAGATGTTAAAAATAATGAAAACATCTTGTTTGTGATCCATAGCAACAAAACTGTGTTTTATTTTTCATATAGTGGTCACTAACGTTTGAGCAAACTTTGATTTCAATTCTTAATATTTTGTTTTTCCTATATTTCACAGCTCCTCATTTAATGTTAGCAAAAAAATTTGAGGGAAATTTGTTGGCAAGTAAAACTCGTGTTTTCCTATAAATATAGGATGTGTACATTTTATCCAACACACAATCAATTAAACAAGTTATTTTACGCATTTTTATTGCTATATCTTTGTGTCTTTATCTTTACTTTAAGTATTTCTATTTGGGTTTTTCTATCATGTTCAAATTTGCACATGTTAAGAAGTTTAAAGTAGTAACTTTGACTTGGAACTTGTGTTTTATATATTAAATATGTAACTTTTAATCAATAATTGTTGGTTTTCAATGAAAAGATACTACTTTTAGTTACCTTAACATGTGCAATATTGCACATGTTAGACAAACCCTTTCTATTTTTAGTATCTTGAATATCTCAAAACATTATACTTAACGCTCTTTGAAGTAATCTAGAAATCTATAATTGAGGGACAAAAAATTTTCCTCAACGTAATCGCGTGAAAAAAGGGAATCGCTATTAAGAGTTATCAGGCGATACCTCAACAAGCTTTCAAGTTCAACAACAAAGTTTTTTAAATTTAAACATTTACAACTATAAATTAAAATTATTAATAATATAATACAATTATTTTATTATTATTATTGTCGAACCATTATTATTACCATTTAAAATTTTACAAGGAAAGTGATAACTGATAAATCAATTTTTATCAACAAATAGAATTTATGAGACCATCACTATTAGTATTGGTAAAGCTACAAAGCAACTCCTCTTTTCCTCTTTCTCTAAGATGTAATGTCATTATAGAGGACTGAGAATATTTATAAAATGTTTAATAAGTTCGGGAATCCTACACTCGTCATTTTTTTCTAGAACTTACTAAGGATTATCCTTCGTTTTCATTGATCAACTCAATGGGGTGGTTTATGCTAGAGAGAGAAAAAAATACAAATAGTAGAGAGAAAAAACATGTGATAAATCACATTGAACTTTGGCAAGATGCTTCAAACGAATATAAGCACCTTTTGTTTGAAATGTGTGAACTATCTAGTTTTACTTGCATATAATCACTACTTGGTTGTTTTCTGATGCAATTGAGAAAGAACAAGAGATGTACCGACCAAAATAAAGAGGATGGTTACGGGTCTCATTTTTTTGAGTTAGAAGATGGTTGTAACTTGTAATTACTATGCATAAGGTGATGGGGTTGTTGATGACAAAAGGTGAGATAGGATCTGTCGGCACTTCTAGGTTTGTTCATGCCATCTGCAACATAGTTGATGTCATTGAGCAAAAGGTTAAAATACGCAAATTCTTGGAAAATCGTTCTAAGAAAAACTGCGATAAAGGCAAGAAAAATGAAGTAGTTGAGTCCATGAAGGAAGAGGAGAAAATATGTAAAATATCAATATTTAATTAAAAAGAAAAAGTTTGTTGCAATTAATACATACAAAACTCAAAAACTCGGACCTATGAACTTTGGGTCAACTTTCTTTTGATGTAAAGGCCATATACAATCTTCATTATATCATCCACATTATAGTAATCTTCATTATATCATCCACATTATAGTGTACATTAACAATTGTTATAAATCTATTATTGAACGTAAAATAAAGGATAAAGAGTATTTTTACTACCAACAAAATGTTAATGTTTGAGGTCGTGCATATTCAATCACCTACATTTAAATCATCTTGGTTCATATGTATGCCGAGATATATTGGATGTCTTCTTGGAAATCTTATTTGCATTGCTTTAAGATACACCTAAGAAATATTCATACCGATGGTGTTGATGATTTATCTAACAAATGTCACACAATTTTCGTTCAAAATTATCTTGATGAGATATCTGATTATTTTGATAATCATATGGAATGAGGATAATGGTTGTTGAATGCAGAAGATCCTATTGAAAATATTTAGTTACTTCACCTTTGAAGAATAACACTATTGTTACTTTCGAAAAATTTAAGACTTTTGAATAATGGATCGGTATAAATTTTGGTAAAACAATGTACAAGTTATAACACATGATATCTTTGCATTTCTAAGATAACAATGGTAAAAGTATGTATTTTCACAATAGATAACAATGTTAAAAGTATGCGTATAAAAATAATGTCTAAAAGATAAATGTGTTAGTTTGGTTCAAATCCCATTATGAATAGTAGTTTCTCATTCCCTAATTTTTGACAAAGTTTCTTGGTTTGTATCCCTACTTCTTTACACGAGGACTTGGTGGTTTGATTAATAAAATTTCATTTTGACTTTTTCATAAAAACATGATAAAATTAAATTAATAAAGTAAATCTAAAATAAATTTTATAGGAACATATAAAATAATGAGAAACAAGAATATCATATTAGACAGAAATTTTATCGATCATTACAAACTAATGATAATAAGAAAAATTGAAAAACAAAAAGAATTATAATTTTTTTTTTTTTACCTAAGACAAAAAAAATCAAATGAAAAATAAGATGAAAAAATATATTATTACAAGGGAATATTTGAATATAGATTTAAAATAAATAAATTATTATTCATTTCCCCTCAAAGAAAAAAGCTATTATTCATTTTAGAATAAATTTTATAACACCTCATTTGGTAATACAACAAAAGTGATAATCGATTATCTTTCGCATTAAGAACAAATAGAATAAACTATTTGATCGGAACACCTAGAGTAATAAACTATATGTATTTGTTAAAAGATTGTAAAAAAATTAGGAGAACACACAATATTTCTGATTTTCTATGTTATAAATAATTGATAATAATGTTAAAAGTGTGTGTCTGCATCATGGAAAAAATATGATATTAAATGTTTCATAATTTATTGATCAAAGTGAACAACTCATATTATTCCTATGACTTTTTTTGAAGGAATTATTCTTATGACTTATTTCTTAATCAAAATTTCACAAATAAAAAAGAATTTCCATTTTTTAGATCGACAACATGAGAACAAAAATTGAATTTATGAGGTAAATCCATAATAAATTTTATATAACATATGAAAAAAGGAATATCATATTAAAATAATTTCCTCAAAAGTTTAGCTTAGACAAAAAGTAATAATTAAATGAAAAATATGATTAAAAATAATATATTATTACCAAGAAAATATATAAATATTGATATTACCTTGTCCTCCTTTGGTTCTTCAAAAAGGATTTGGTCTCTAGGGCTTGTCAATCTCAAACCTCGTTTACTAATATTCTCTTGTCTGACTAAGGATTTCAACCTCCATAATCAGAATTTTACACATGCTCACATTTGAATACGGTTTATGAATCTACCACAAGAGTATTGGAGACCTCAATGCTATTTGATTTCTAGTGTAGGTATTCTTCTCTCTTTAGATGAATCAACAAAAACACGCCTCGATTGGTCACTATGCTTGTGGATTTAGACATGTCAAGGTCCAATAATGTCACTCCTATCAATTTGATTGAAGGTTCTAACACTGCATCTCAGTTTGAGGCTTTGGAATCTTTTCATGATCATAATAATAAAAAAAAATCTCTGAGGTGCCTCATGTTGAATTCTTGACATTGAGGTTCATATATTGTCTAGTAGTTCTAAAAAGAATGGTTCTCACAATGTCATTTCCTCCAAAGATGCTATTACTTTAAAAGCTAGCAAAGCTTCTATGAGAAATGTTACCATATTGAAGACTCTTTGGAGTGATTTGTTGGATGAAGATCCAGATGAAAATGTTGATCCGGATCAAGATAACATTTGTGCGCATGGTAATGAGAACAATCTAGAGGAAAGAGTGGTTACATTCAAATGAGATCCAAAAAGGGTGTAAATAAAGAGATTATAAAGTGCTATTTTGATGATAATGGAGATCAAGCTATAGGCTTTTGGTGATATCATTAGTTGCTTTCTATAGTTTGTGTCCCTTGAGGATTTGATATTTGCATTAGTTTCGTTTCCAGTTTTGTTTGTAATCTTGTAGCTATTTTTGGTTGTAAACTTGTACTATTGGGTCTAGGCTTAGTCCCCCAATATTCCCCTTTTTCTGTTAATAAACCTTTTGGCCTTATAAAAAAAAAATAACACACATTAAATAAATAAATTACTAAACTTTATAGAACAAATATTATAACACTACATTTGGTATAATAGAACAAAAGTGATAATTGATGTTTTTTATTAAAACAAATAAAAGTAGAATGGACTACATAAAGTTAGTAAAAATGTAAATAAAAAAAATGACAGATAGCAATACTAAAAGTGCCTCTCAAAATGTGTTTTCACAATGAAAAAAAAAATGATATTGCATGTTTCATGACCTACTCATCAAAATGAAACGTTCGTATTATTGTTATGACTCATTATCTATAAATATTTCACAAAATAATAAGAATTTCTATTTTTCCGCTCGAAAAAGAAAGAATTTCCGTTTTTCAAATTGACAACATCAGAAAAATTAAATTTATGATCTGGTCGTCTGGTTTTTAAAACATATAAAAATATCCTGACCAAAAAAAATAAATATAAAAATACAAATAAAATAAGTGTTATTTAATTAAAAGAGAGAAACAGTATTATTAACCATATAAAAGGCTACACTGAGACTGTGGTTCACCTATTTTTTGGCTGCAACATCTATGGCAGCGTGTGCGTCCTTATACATCAGTGGCTAGGCTTTTCATTTATTGCACCCGAAATAGTTAGCGAACATCTTTTTCAATTTCGGCATATGGCATGGCTACCGTGTTTTTCGCATTCTTTCCTGAAGATAATCTGGCTTGCTTGTGTCTGGGTTATTTGGAAGGCAAGGAATAATAGGGTCTTCAATCAGAAGGCTTTGGATTCGGCTCAGTTAGTAGACAACGTTAAATTAATGTCTTTTTCGTGGCTAAAGGCCAATATGCATTCTTTCGCCTTCAATTATCATGATTGGTGGCGGCACCCTTTACATTGTATGAGTGTTATGGTGTAACCTTCATTGTTATTTCTATTTCGTGCTGATTTTTTATGGCACCAGACACTTGACTTTGCATTGTGTTTGAGTGGTTTTCTTTTGCACACTTTGTGCGAGATGAATCACTCTTCATAGTTTAATATATTTTATTTTGGCTTGTTAAAAAAAACCATATAAAAATACAATGTCAACAACTTTTGGATTGTCAAAATAACTTCTCTATTTCAAATAAGGCAAAAAAAAAAAACTCTTGAAACGCTCATGGTCAATAGGATAAATGCTTGAGCAACTAACATACGGTCGTTGTTAAAAGAAACATATGGTCATTACTAATCTTCAACAGTTCATGAAGTTATAATATTTTAGGCCAAATCATATGAATTTTACAAATTGTCCCCAAGGAAATTTGAATTCAACATTAGAAAGTTAAGATCTTGCCATTAAGCTATCATCTCGAGTGTTGATCTCAATGCACTATTTATTACACTACATTCTCAACCAAGAATATTACACTTATTTATAAAACCAAGTTCCTATTACAATCTATTACTTTTTGGAAATTTTCCAGTTAAAGATCATAACTAAACAAATTACATGTTCCTAGCCTTTTAACAAAATACTGCAGTAATACCCTCACAACAACATGTTGGCAAGATATAGAAATAACAGCAAGTATGATATCATATACAAGAAGCCACTGTGTAGCTTTATAAATTCGACTCCAACACACATAATACATATAATACATTCATACATACATGGTTTCGTACCCGAGGATTTTTATGATATTACAAACATTATTGCAATTTCACACTACTTCAAATCAAGTAATCTGTCAAATCCTTCCTTCATCTCATACTCATCACAGGCCTCAGAGTTATAGTAGAAGCAGCTGGAAGAGATGGTCGTACTACAGGAATACGTCTCACTACTGAAAATGCTTCATTGAGACGTGCAACACGATCCTTGAGCTGAGATACTTTCTGCAAAAATTGTTACAAGTGAACCTCAGAAACTTAACAATGTTGTGAGTTTTCTCAATGAATGCAGCATATTAATATTATTATCAACAAAAGCAGTCCTCAACAGCTGATCAGGTCTCAAAAAGACACAAAAATGTGCTGGTCTAATAATCATCAAACAATAAAATCATGGGAAAGAGCTTATCTATTCTACAGTATCATATTTTAGGAATAAGAATTTCCAATCCGCAAATAAGAGATCAGAAGAAATTTAGATGAATGAAGTTGTATTAAGACTGAAATAGCAGAAACAGTGAGATTGGCGCCCTACTGTCCACAGAGCAAATAATTTATTTTCTCCATAAACAACTCTAAAATGAATTCCAAGGTAACTTTCCACTCACTCAACCGTAATATATCAAATAACCACCCCCCTTACTTAGATGACTGTCCATTACGTCAACTACCGCCCACCCCATTCTCTCTCTGCCCCATATTATCACTTGTCCTCTGTTTCTTATTCTTCCTCACATACACTCATCACATTGGGGCCCTGGACTGTAGACTTGCAATTGGGTCGTTAGAGTCCATGTCCTCCTTTGGGATAGGTGTTTAACTGTGTAGGTGTTGTCTTCAGCTAAAGACATCATAGACAGTTATCCAAGAGTAATTATGCATGGTTATAGATATTATTAGTGGAAACCAGCATCTAGAACTCTTACGGTACATGGCTTACACTCAGCCCTGTCATGCTACTGTAGGTGCAGGGTATTGCAACATGCAACTATCACCAGACCTGAAATTAACTTAAGTGCTAATACGGTGTGCCTACTTATGGCATGACCACTAACTGAGCATTGGAAAATTGTCAAATCGCGTTCTGCAGTATCTTAAAGGCTCCACTGATCATGGCTTTCTTTTACTGCCAGACTAGTCATCTCATTTACAGGTACTTTGAGATGCCAATTGGGCATCTAACCCTGATGGCAGGTGCTCTACTTCAGGATCTAGCACATACTTTGAAACTAATTTATTTCCATGGTGGTCTAAAAGGCAGCAACAAGTTGCTCATTCAAGTCTTGAAACTGAGTATCAGAGACTAGCCATTAGAACAAGTGAAATAATTTGGATTCAGTCTCTTCTTACTGAATTACAGGTTCGTGTTTCGGTTCCAATCAACTACTATGACAGTCAATGCATTGTCTCCCTGTGTCACAATCCTGTTCACAGACAAGGTGCTGAATAAATCCCTGGCTGAAACTCGTATACCAGCACATGAAGAGATATCACATATATTAAGCCTCTCTGATTAGGTGACACTTTGTTCACGGATTTCTCTGTTTTAGAGGCTAAATTAGTGTTGATCTTCAATTATAAAAGATGTCTTCAACCATTTATGTAATATTGTCATGTATTTATACATAAGTATAGCATGAGATAAAGGTTAATTTCTGTTATAGGAGCATTAAAAGTCTGGTATAATAAGAGTTACAGATATTCTTTTTGCATCAAATCATAACCACCAATCAAATCAAACCATATTATAACCAAAATTCTTCGCACTTACTCTTACCTTTTTATCTAGTCTAGATCTTAACCTTACAGTAATGCAATTGAGTAAATAGCTGTATTAAGCAATTATTCAATAAGCAATTTTGGAAAGTTTACCAAAATACACAAAATAGCTCATACATGTCATCATGAACTTTTTTCTTGTTCTTACCCTTTTATTTGTACCTCAACCTTATATTAACAAAATTTTAAAAATAGCTTGATTTAAGCAATTATTTAATAAGATATTCTAGGAAACTTACCCAAATGACATATGCTAGGAACACTCTCTTTTAGCACCCACTCTTTTATTGGGTGAAACCCGTGTGGTCTCACCACTTTATGTGAGATCCATTACCAAAGTATGAAACCCACATAGGTTTCACCCAAATAAGAGAGTGTGTCCATAGCATTCCTCTACCCAAATAAGCCAAAAATAGCTTACTCACGTCATAAAAAACTTATTTTTAAAGTGTACCATAAGATAAACTCAAATAAACTACTGTAAATATCCATTGATATGCAAAGGCTATATAAGCTATGTATCACAAAACATCAAATTTTTAACACATGTCACTAGACTCGTGTGGTTACATTCACTCACTTGCATTTTTCATATTACTATTGGATTCTTCTATGTGTCAGTGTCTATACTCTATGCATCAATGTTAGTGTCATGTCTAACGTCACTGCTTCATAGTATGTAACACAAAACTTCAAATTGAAGGCTTATTGGGTTTTTCCTTATTTTTCTCATATTATTTTATTGGCGCCTATATGTAAGCTATGTATCACAGACACTTCAAATTGAAAGTGTGACAGGTGTATGTGTCGGACACAAATGCATATATTACAGTCAACCATGCCTACTTTCTGAGTGTAAACGTACCGGTGTTAGTGTCGTGTCTGGTGTTGGTGTCAGTGCTTCATAGTTCATAGTATATAATGAACGAAATACTGAAAAATAGATAAAAACAAAGAGTGACCTTATCATCAAGAGCAAGATTAAGCTTCAAAGTTTGAGTCTTTCTCTTCATTTTATACAACCTCCTTCCCAATATAAGAAGCCCTAAAAAAGCAGCAGCAGCAGCAACAGACAAAGGCATCGAAACCACCGAAAAAGGACTCACCCAATGTTTCAACACTTCCAATGGTACCTTCCACCACACCAATCTCTTCTCATCCTCCTTCCCCTCTTCCTCCACCACCGCCGAATCAATACCACTTTCAACAACCTCATCAACAACCTCCTTATCATCAATTCCAGCGACAGCGACGTTGTTAGCACTAACAACGTCGCTATCGGAATCAGAATCATTCCAACGACGAAGATTATTAGGGTAAATCTGATTAGCAACGTAGGAATCATCGAAATTTCGATCAATTTCGGAATTGGAACTGCAACTACTAGAAATCGAATTGGGAATTTGATTAATCTGAATCGGATTGATTGAAAAATGATCAGATCTGATAATTGATGAATCTGAATCAGAATTTTTCAATTCAACGATTGGATTTTCATTTTCATTATCGTTGTGGATAAATTCCCATTCACCAGCTTCGATTTCTTCATCGTTTGTTCGATCCATTCGATGCAATTAGAAAAAGAAACGGTGGTGGAGAATTAAGAGAAGAAAGAAAAGAACATTCGAAAATTGAAACCCTAAAAATGAATAACCCTAGAAATAGAATAGAAAGAAGAGAAGAAGAAGTTAAGTATATCTTCTTGTTAAGTGTCACTGAATGATGTGATGACCTTAAACTAAGGACACTTGCTATCCATTCAACTTGTTAAAGTTGGTATCTACAAGACCGTATTTAATAATCTTCATTTATGTTGCCACCATTTTTAGATAGATCTAACAAGTATCCAACATAGCCTTACAAGATTCCAAATTTAAAATTTATTTTTTAAAAAGTAAAAAACAATTGACTTTTTGAATTTATTGAATAATTGATATAGTCTAAATTTTAGATCGAATTGTTTTTTATAAGATTCATATTTAAGATTTTTAAAGAATATTTAAGTAGCACTTCTTAGAATTTTCCTTATACTTATATCAATAGACAAAAACAACCAAATTTTTTCACTTCACGACACGACAAAAAAGAAAGAGCTTTGCTCGGTTGGCCTTCATGTCGAACGAGGAATCTTCTAAAATAAAATTATTAATAAAAAAGGAATATCCTCGATTCATTTTATAAGAGATCTACATCACTAAATAGGATTGGTTAAATCAAATTATCTCATAATGTTTTATTATAAATCATATTTCGATCCACCTTGTTAATCTTTTATTCTTTTCTAACATCTTTTTAATTTTATTTTTGTTATGTCTTCATCTACCTTTTGTCTGACACCAACAAAAAGTCTACCTCTTGTCATCTGATCTACTATCTTACTACATAATCTATATGTCTTTTCTCTATGTGTTCAAACCATTCAAAGTTTATTTGCCATCATTTTTTCTACTCCAATTCTCTCTTTAATGTTGTCATTTTTAATCATACTTTGTCTAGTCTTACCACACATCCAACGCAAAATCCTCATCTTTGTTATGCATACTTTATTATTGTGTTGGTTCTTAATCGCTAAACACTTTGTTCCATTCAATATCGTCAGTCTAATAGTTGTTCGATAAAATTTTACCTTTATCTTGAGTGATATTTTGGTTTCACTTAAAACACCTGAGGAACCTCACTTAAGTTGGCTTGATGGTGCTGCTTGTAACCTTAGAATGTATCTCTCTCAAAGTTTTTAAAAAGAGCAGTGTTATTTGAATATCTAATTTTTGACAACCATATTTTTACAAAAAAAGAAATATGTATCGACACGAAAACCAAAGTAATAGAGAGAGAAAATAAAAATATAATATGAGTATGAAATAGAAAGTTGTTATAAAATAATTGTACTAATATCATTTGAGTTTTTAAAAGTAGTGTTCGTGGGTGCTGAAGTATGGAAGTTTTGAAAAAATTTAAAAAAAGAGAATGTTAAATTGTGCCCTCAGAATATTGGTTAAGCAACCAAAACAATTATAAAAAGTTGTATAATTATTACTTAATCAAAAGTCAAAACTTATATTTTCAACACAAATTTTTTATTTATAGTTTTCTTAATATCATAACCATTAAAAAATAGAAGTAGAACCAAGTGCAAAAAAGCAAAAGCAAAAGCCAACAATACCAACGTTATTTAGTTGATTGAATTGAAGATTGAAACTCCCCATTCAAACCTGACACTCTCTCTCACGTTGATTTGTTTCTCTGAAAATCGGTTCGTCACTCAACTACCTCAAATATATTCAACATTATTATTGTTATTACAAAAAAGAATAATCATAAATAAATTCTTTTTTTTATTTTATATATTTTGATGGTAAACTTCGTTTATTTGGTGGGTTTTGAGCTTCATTATGATTTATTTTGTGTAATTGTTTAAATTCTTGGCCCTGGGTTGCATAGTTCGGGTTATTGTTTGATGGAGGTAAAAATCTGTACTTTTGATTTGAAGTTGTTTGTCTCTGACTGTGATTTTCAAAATGTTTGTCATGTTCTCAGTATAGTAGTAACAGATGGTTTCAAAATGGTTTTGGAAGCTTGTTGATGCTTACAATTGTATTTGAAATCATGGTTTTCTGCTTCTGCTGGTAAATATGGCTTGGGACAACATCACCCTTTTCTGCTACATGTAATAATTATCTGTTTGAGTTGATTTATTTGAGCTTATATCTACTGCCATTAAGAACCTATCTAGCACAGATACAAACACGGACACTGTAAACGACATGGACACTGTACTTGCGGTGAGTACAATCTATAAAACTAGGTTTAGGTCATGCCTTGAGAATGCTCTCAAGGTTAGTATTTATAGTCATATATGGGCCGGATCAGCCCACTAACTTAGGTGTTTAAGTTACTTGGAATTGGATAAGCATCAAGGTTTCTAGCGGCTTCTAGAACATGTTATTGGTGGTGCCTGTATAGGAGCCGCCCTAGGCTATTTCGACCCTTAAGAAGGACGCTTATAACTATCTGAGCCTTTATGAAGGGCATTGTGTCCTTCATCTGGGTTTTCCCGGTCCACAAGCCCCCCAAGCACGAGTCTTGGGACAAGGCGAAGTGTTTTAGTCTTGATAGGAGATATGGCTTTGTGTGCGTCCTTTCTTGTGGGCATATCCAGGCTGTATCGTTCTTTATGGAGGGCGCTAAGTCCCCCATCTGGGTTTCCCCGGACCACAAGGTTGATCGTATAGGATACTTTGGAGCATTCTAGAAGCTTCTAGATGCGTGTTGAGGCGGTGCCCTTAGGAGGGCGTGCCCAAGGCCGTTTGGGCCCTTCTGGAGGGCATTTGTGCCCTTAATTACATATTGAAGGTCTGATAATAATTTGAGAAAATCGCATAATTCAGTGTAATCATATGTGTTGATATCGTGTTGGTATCAGACACTGGTGTGTCCGACTTCAGGACACGCCTAATTCGAGGAGTGTCTGTGCTTCATAGTTTTGAACTCATGAGCTATGAAGCTTAGACATGGACACCAGACACACCACTGACACACACTCACATCAACACGTGTAATTATTTGAGAAAATGACATGTGCCGGAAGCTTGCTGATGCTTTAGAATTGTTTTTTAAGTGATGATTTTCTGCTACTGGTAGTAAAGTAGGTTTGAGATAACATGACCCTTTTCTGCCAATGATTGTAAAGATGGTTTCTGACAAAGATGACCCTTTTCTGAGAAAGTAACCAAATAAGGGTCTGTTTGAATTAAGTTATTTGAACTTATCTACTAGATTAAGAACCATGAGAATAAATTAAGCATAGTGGAGATGGTGATGTTGTGTTCGATGTGTGGTAAGACTAGAAATGATGGAATTAAAAATGGCAGTATTGAAGAGAGTTTGAGTAGGGATATGATATATTAGAATATTACGACATCGTATGATCCATGTAGCCAACACCACTTAGTGGGATAAGGCTTGGTTCTTGTACTCGATTAAGGACTTGTGAGACTGTTTGTGAGAGCTAATAGAAACAGCTTATGACATGTCCATAAGTTGTTTAAGCTCTCTAGGATAGCTTATAAAAATAGTTTGACTTTATTTTATCTTTTGTTAATAGCTTATATATAAGCATTTATATGATAAGTGCTTATAGCTTATGCTATAAGCACTTAATTAAGCTCTTATACAAACAGAGCCTAATTTGAACTGTGTTGCCATTTTCATAGTGTCTTTGTGATGAAGAATTAGAGGGTCTTAATCTCTTCATCTATGAGTATGGTCATTATCAGTTTTTACTTCCCTATATAAAAGTGCATTCTTTTATTGAAAGCAAAGTTAGGAATTTCATTTTTTTTCTTCATAAAAATCTTTTACTTGTCGACAGGATCTATTCAGCAAGGCTGCATCTTTTTCCATGGTTTGCTGATACTGTACTTTGTTATTTATGCAACATGGAATCCAGATTAGTTGATGGAAGTGATGGGGCGGAAGTTTCTGCGGATGGTAATTTGGGTACGTATGAAGTTCAGATACATTGAGAAACATATGAAAGTTTGCAACTTGAATTCATTATGAAGTTCTCAATGATTAAAGCTAATGCATCTTTTTAAGTTCGAAAACTGTAAGAAACCAGTAGTCTGTCTCAAAGAGACATCACCGGTACAGGTTATCCTGGGGAGAAAAACCCTCTAGAGCCTCTAATAACTATAGGTTTCTTGATTTCTTTGCTTCTCTGCAGCTAAACAGCAGAATTATTTGAATTTGAGTTCTTTTTCCATTTTTCATATAATGCAATCAACACAAACGTTATGTCATCATGCCATGCATAACTTATTTTTGCATAAAACTTTTTTGTGTTCAAAAGATAAATTATTTTGTGACAGTGGAACCGAATGATGGGTGTAGATCGGCAAATAGTTATTCTGGGAGAGAGTTGGGTATCTCTGATTATGACCATGCTATTAAGGAACCATATGAAGGCATGGAATTTGTATCCGAAGATGCTGCTAAGATATTTTATGATGAATATGCCCGACATGTAGGATTTGTCATGCGTGTGATGTCTTGTCGGCGCTCAGAAAGAGATGGAAGGATTCTCGCCCGCAGGTTTGGATGTAATAAGGAGGGTCATTGTGTCAGCATACAAGGGAAACTTGGTCCAGTTCGTAAACCTAGGACCAGCACTAGAGAAGGTTGTAAGGCAATGATTCATATCAAGTATGATCAGTCCGGAAAATGGGTGATAACAAAGTTTGTGAAAGATCATAATCATCCACTAGTAATCTCTCCACGCGAAGCACGCCAAACAATGGTAAATCCATAATTCTTATTTAACTGTATATTCAATCTTTGGCAAACTTCTTACTAGTACTATTTTTTTCTCTTCATTTCTAACTACTCTTGGTGAGAAAAAGTTTTGGTTGTTATTTTTACTGTTATATTATATAACATCTCTGGTTTCTTAAAACAAAATGATGTTTTTGCTAACATTTTCTTGATTGCTTTCTGCATTGTTTTTGTTTTAGGACGAGAAGGATAAGAAAATTCAGGAACTAACATTAGAGCTTCGGATTAAAAAACGGTTGTGTGTAACATATCAAGAACAGTTAAAGTGTTTTATGAATATTGTCGAAGAGCACAGTGACAAGCTGTCTGCAAGAGTTCATCACATACTTGATAATCTTAAAGAATATGAATCCATAGAAGAGCTTTTGCACCAGACGTAGCCCTGCATTATGTGTGAGTATTTATACTCTGTTATTTAATAGTTATGTATATATACAAAAAAATCTCTCACACCCTAAACTCAAAATATATGATGAAGGTTTAATAGTTTTTGTTGGAAATTCCGCCTTCATTGTGGTCTGCCCCTAGTCGCCTAACTGCGGCATTTGGGTTGCCTTCATTGCAGCCTCCAACACCTTTATTGTGTTGGGTTTGAAGGGGTCGATCTAGTCCCACATTGCGTATAGATATGACCTCTGTAGTGTTTATAAAGTATGTGCAGCCCTCACCGTACAAGCCGGTTTTGTAAGGATGAGTGACCCACCCAATATAAAAACCCAAGAGTTTTCAGTCTATAATTGTATACATGCATCCTTGCATTGGTTAATTCTGTCTGTAGTTGGATCGTATTTAAGTGACCAAGTTGTCAAATATCGGTTATGGCAGATTGCAGTGTTGGTTTTTTTTGACAACTAGAATGACCAATTTTTGTAGGATGGTAGGACCATGGCGTGTTATAGCGTATTTGGCGGCTTAGAATGGTGAATATTTTGTTTTCCGCCTCCATCTGCTGTCCACAATCGATAACTCAGATGTGTTAGAACATCAATAGTTGAAATATTTATAAAATGAGAGGTCACTTTGAAGGAACCAACTCCATAGTTGGTGTTACATAATTTCAAATGCCATTTGGGAAGTAGATTTCCATTTCATAATTCTGTATGATGTATTGTACCCATTTAATGCCTAAAATTACTTGGAGGGTTGAAGCAGTAATTTTATCTTTCAGGTTACAGGGTATATTTGCATATCCTTTGTCTAACATTTTATATTTGTGTTCGCCTCTTTTCAAACTTGACTCATTTATTTAATGCAAGACATAAAATCTTGGTTATGTATCTTGAAGATTAAACTTTGCAAGTTACATAATTATGCTTAACCTATAATCAATCTATTTTAGCACATTCAGTAAATTTAGTTCGTTTAAGGTTATGATCCCTAGAATTTGTAAATAATTGAAAAGTATTGCTCAAGCTTTTATTTATTTGGTTATTACTGTGACTTGAAATTCATACAGATTTTACGTGTTATGCAGAATGCAGGGCATGGTGTGACCACTAACTTGTCGTAAAATGTTATGTTATGTTCAAAGGATGTTTCTCTTATCCTTCGGTGAAAACTACTTGCTAATGCTAGTCTTGTGACAGAGTTGGATAACTTGTCACATAAAAGATAATAGACGTTTTGGCATTTTGCCAGGGGCACATAAGTTGAGATGCAATCTTGTACCACATTGTCTGTTACAGAAAACATGTATAGTATAAATTATGACATGCTTAGTTTTGAAATTACTATCACATGATATTGATATTATTAGAATATATTTGTTGAAATTTACCACCTATTCATCTTTTTCTTTAATTTTTAACTATCATTTTTATTTTTTTTGGCTTTCGCATCGGTTTCCAATCCACCAATGGTGGGCGACTAATCCGACTCGTGCATAGAGGCATGCGCACTGGCTAAACATTTTAACCTATCATTTTTACTGAGATGAAAGATACCATTAAACATATCTCCTTTCTTGACTTCATCGACCATGATATATATGGAAGTTTGAACAACCAAGTTAGGCCAAATCTTTGACTCATTGCTGTGAAGTTGATTTATGCATATAAATGACCTTTTAGAGAAAGTAGATGACCAAAAATCTTATAGAAAATAAGGTTTAACTGAAACATATGAACCAATAAACTTATTAAAACAAATAATTTGTCTTTCAATCAGCTTAGGAGAAAGTCCTCAAGAAGTTATTATTATTGTTCTTTTTATTGGACATAATTAGCCCTTACAAACCCATTTTATATGGTGACGACTGACAAGTGTTTTTGTTTATAAATTATTTTCATTTCTTATTTACAATGTGAGACTTGAGTTCTTCCAATCTTTTTTAGAAAACAACTCAATGGATTAAATATTTCTATTCACTAAAAGCAACTCAAATGAGGAGAAAATAAGTAACTTTGGAGTGCATAATCATAAAAAAAGAGGTATCCATGATACCACGTCTTTAAGCAACCATTAAGAAACTTAGAAATGACAAATAAAAGGCCAAATACCACTTTTGGTCCTTTTAGTTTGACAGAATTCACAAGTTAGTACTTTAAGTTTCAAAAGTTTCAAATAGATCATTTTAGTTTGACAGAATTCCCAAGTTAGTCCTTTAAGTTATATAATCAAATAGAACTTGGGAATGTGGTTCCACATCCCCACAAACTCAACTCTAAAACTATTACAATATTACCCTTGTTCACCACCATCTTCAACAAATCTCTAGTCCAGAAAATGAATATGAAGAGTTCAAACATTGAATAACCCTTTGTATTGAAACGAACAAACACAACCAACCTGAAAAAGAGTCGTTTAAACTATAATGTTATAAGTCTATAAGGCATCGTTAGGTGCAATTAAAACTAGAATATTGAAACATTATAATGCAACACACATGTGTAAAGGAACTTCACTACATTCTTAGACACTATAGTCATCAATCACATTCAGGCCATTTCACCAATGTTAACAATAAACAAAAGAGTAAGCCAATCCACAATAAAGGTGTTTATAAGAGTGAACCAGAAACTAGCATGATAAGAAATGAAACAAGTTCAAGTTTACCAACAGATGCAAGAGTCATATCAACCCAAGTAGCATTGCTAAAAGGCTAATTATTATTGGTAGAGAAGCCCCATTTACTTATAAATAGAGAACTGCAACAAATATCCATCAATGCAAAACAAACTGATTCAGTCATAATCCATTTCAAACGCCTGTGCCAACATTCTGATGACTTCTTACAACAAAAACAAATTAATGACTTAGTTAGGTTTTCACCACTAGTTTTGTTTGAAACATTGTATTTTGAGCAATAAATATCATCAATGGCCATTTTACTTTCTTTACATCGCACGTTTTTTCTATGTTTTGTCTTTTATGTTCTTCCACCGCATAACAAACATCCAAACACAAGGCACAGAATGAACACAACTAATCTGTGATTTACTTATAGGCAAAAACCCAAACTCAACAAGAGAACTATAAGGTGGAATTAAACAGAAACGTGAACTAAAGTGAATGACATTATCGAATTTGAAAGCAACAAGCAACATAGGATAGATTCACTATAAAACATCTAATACTAGTATATTTACCCGGCGTTGCCCGGGTTATATATATAATTAAATATGACTAAAATTTTGCATGTATGGTCTCAGCAAATAAAATTCATCATGGACTAGTATGAGACGAATATCTTAATGGATATACACGGATATAATAAAATAAACTATATTTTGAATATTCATAGATTAATAGATGCACATGGGATGAAATTAACTGGATTTAGTTTTTTTTTAGGGAAAGAATTAACAGAATTTAGTAAAATTATCAACACATATAAAATAAAATAAACATTTTTTAAGTATCCGGACTTGCAGAAATCCGTACCCATTAGTAAAATTATACAATTGTTGTATTACTTAAATAAAAATCTTCTCTTCATGAAATAAAATATAATGAATTTTCAAATTAATGAGTTTTGTTTGATTAGTAATTTGTTGTCAAAATGAAGTGTGTGGTATAATATTTTTGTCTTACCAAAATAGAAGGAATAAGTCTAAGAGGTGTTGCTCACCGGTAAGAACTTGATTTTGTAACTTTCCAAATTTTACGTGGAACACTTGTAAAATGTTCATTTTGCCACATTTGTTAATAATGCAATTTTTTTTTGTATAATGCATATTTTTTGCATAATACATAATTTCAATTATTTTGTAATAATGCATTTTATTTTTGTATAAAAAAAATTATTTTACATATTGATATTTACGATGTTTGTAAATACCTTAATATCCATTAATACATTTCTAGCAGATGTTTATACGAATGTAAGAACGACATAAATATCATTTTTATCAAATAGAAAGCGTTAACTACTACGTATATCCGTGTAGATCCATTATCATAGTATATTAACAAGGCTTAATAGCAGTTTTCACCCCCTAACTTTCACGAAGTTGCGATTTTGGCGCCCTAAGAAAAAAAACTACAAAACTGCCCCATAAGTTTTGCAACTGTAGCAGTTTTGGCCCCCAAGGCGAAAAAAAATATAAAAAATAACAAGTGGCACCTCACTTAGGGTGCCACGTCAGCATAGACCGAGTCAAAATTGGCCTTGGGGCCAAAACTGCCACATGTTCAAAACTTAAGGGGCGGTTTTGTAGTTTTTTTTCTTAGGAGGCCAAAATCACAACTTTGAGAAAGTTAGGGGGTTAAAACTGCTATTAAGCATATTAACAACGACAATAGCAACAATTATAAAATAAGAATAATAAATTAACACTTCCATTTTTATTTTTTTTTACAAAAAGTAACACTTCCATTAAAAATAAATAATCTCAAAGTATAAAGAAGTAAGAAAATATTGTTCGAGTCCAAAAAGTAATACAAAATTTACAATAATTGATTAAAATTGATAAATGTTTATTTGACATTCAAAATAGTTGCAACAAATTTTGTTAATATATAGGGAAGTAAATATCTAAGAAGAACAAATGAAAGAAACATTGATAAATTTAGCTTTTTTGTTGCTTGACGAATGAAATGTTCAAAATCATCTCTTTTTTTCTTACATGCCACAAAACATAGTAAAATAAAATTAAAACTTTACTAAAAATTAAATGAGTATCTTTCACTCTTTATTCTCGGTTGAAAAAAGAAATACACATACATAAATAAAGAATAGTGAGATGGAAAAAACTAATAAATAAAATGGCGAAGAGTGTAGGGAAAAAAGATGGTAAAATAAATGAATAATAATTTTTATGGAAGAAATAGTAAAATATATTACAGCATGAATAAAACACATGAAAAAGCGAGAGAATAATATAATTGGTTAGTTTCCATGGAAAAAGATTATAAGTGGTAAAATATCATAATAACAATTACTTCTTTGAAAAAACAATTTATTTTATTTGAATACAATTATATAAAATGGATTTTTTGTTACAACATTAACTTCATCTTTCACTACTCTTAATATGTTTTTATTTGAACTGTTTTTAGATTTTTTTTTTTTGAT
>Ga0228711_1000881_pt1 | contig 41005 bp, 34 predicted proteins | sample MedpolnodulmetaG_2_FD_177996 | JGI IMG/M metagenome (GOLD analysis project Ga0228711, IMG submission 177996) | Root nodule microbial communities from Medicago polymorpha collected in Santa Monica, California, United States - brown nodules | ecosystem: Host-associated > Plants > Roots > Nodule...
CTATGAAGGATCAATTTCAAATCCATTCCAAGTCTGGAGGAACACCGTTGCAGGCACAACTGTTGTTCTTGTACTAGCAGACACAAAAACAGAGTAGTGGAGATAGTGGTTGTACACTTCGTACAAAAGTCCTTTTTCAACGCTCTCAACTGAATAAACAGCCAATGCCTTCAAATTCATTTGAAATAGCCGTTGTTTTATTCTCCCAATATTTGCAATGACATGCGTGATTTAATCTTCATTTGAACAACATTTTGAAGTTCTTCAGTCTTCCAGCTTCTGATGATCTTCAACTCCTGATGATCTTTAAAGTTTCTTCTGTTCAGGAGTGTGTTTCTTTCTATCAATAGCAGCTCCTTCTTCATCAAGGACTAAGTCATCAACACCATCTTCCAGAATTTCCCATAGTTCTTCATCTAAACCCATGACATAACTGTAGAAGTTGGTTTTCCACCAAGAAAATTCTTCAGGATCTCCATTAAACTTTGGAACTTTACCAGACTCAGCTTTCTTGTCACCATAATCATATGGTACATCATTGTTATTTCTGCTGGTAGAGGTGTCTTCACATACATGTTTTTATCAAATCTTTTTCTGTTACACTTTTAAGTGTTAAGACAACAAACCAAGGCTCTAGATACCAATTGAAGGTGAGAAAAACACAAGAAGGGGGGGCTGAATAATGTTAGCTTTTTCTTCGTTTTCTCCTACTAAAGTCACTGATCAGAAGCAGATAGATTTCAGCTTCTGATGTGATAATCAGAATGTAAATGCAGCGGATAAAAACATAGAGAGAGAAGAAGGACATAAAACAATTATACAAGTTGCTTCCACAAACCGGAAGTAGTCCTGTCCCCCTTACACTTCTAAGGAGAGTTCACTAAAATGTAATATCTGATTACAATTGCTCACTATTACAACTAGCAAGAGACTTCAAATTACTCAAGCACAACTGCAAGAGATTTCCTATGCTCAAGAACACAATCAAGAGACTTCCTATGCTCAAGCACAACTGCAAGAGACTTCTATTCAAACAGAATTACACATAAATTTGTTTGAGGTTGAACACTTGATATATAATCAGTGGTGTTCACAATGCAAATCAGATACAGACTCTTAAGACTCTAAAATTTTTAAGATTTGAACTTTGATAAGAAATTTTAAGTGAACTTTTGATGTAAAACAATTTTAGCAGAGTTTTGGCACTTATAAAATTGTTGTATGAGTCTTGAGTGTGCAAACAACAGGTCTTCACTCCTTTATATAGAGGTGTGAAAGATACGTTGGAAATTGCCAGCACATCAAATAGAGTCGTTTGAAACTTGATCACATCACCAATGATCTTATGCCTGATTTGGTTATTGTCCTATGAAGGATTAATTTCAAATCCATTCAAAGTCTGGAGGAACACCGCTGCAGGCCCAGCTGTTGTTCTTGTACTAGCAGACACAAAAACATAGTAGTGGAGATAGTGGTTGTACACTTCATACAAAAGTCCTTTTTCAACGCTCTCAACTGAATAAGCATCCAATGCCTTCAAATTCATTTGAAATAGGCGTTGTTTTATTCTCCCAATCTTTTGCAATGACAGGCGTGATTTAATCTTCATTTGAACAACATTTTGAAGTTCTTCAGTCTTCCAGCTTCTGATGACCTCAGCTTCTGGTGACCAGCTTCTGAAGAGAGTGCTTCTGATGACGTCAGCTTCAGGACCACTTGTCTTCATAACCTCTTTTCTTCAGCTGCTTCAAGCTTCCTTCTTGTTGATTCCATTGCTCTCATTTGTTCTTTCAGAACCTATGCTTCAAAGAGACACTAAATTTTTGTCTACGGTCCTGCATACTTGAACAAATATTAGCATATCCAATTGACACTTTTAATACCTTGTTATCATCAAAACTCAAAGGGTAATGTTAAACACATTTTGTTCCAACAGAAACAACTTTCTGATGTTATGAAGGTTGCAGTTAAAAACATTGTTGTAAGTATACATATCTATATTTTCTTTTCAAGTTATTTTATTATTGTTTAACACAAAAACTAATAATAATATGTTAATATTTTTTAGATCTTAAGAGTTTTATTGTGTCAACCAACTTTGCAGTTTTTGGTGAACTGCAACTAACTGTGCTTGAGAACCAAGCTTCTATCAAAATTATCCAAGATTCACTTAAGTTGATATAAGTGGTTGTTTGCTCTACTGATTTTGTGTTCAAAGCTGCATTTGATTCTGTTAAAGAAAAGACTTGTGAAGTGTCTGGTGTTGTTGTCGGGGAGAAGGAGAATACTACCGAGAGGAATGAAAGAAGTGATCCAAATGGAAAGTGAAAGTGTGTTGGTACAAATGTTGATGTAGACTTAGCCAACATGGCTATTTTTGAACACATTGACATTTAAGATGAGGCAAATTTAACTTATTCAGTGACAACGCCGCAATTTGGTTGATGGACTGGATAAACATGGACTACACTTTCACCCCAAACATTCATGGAGAGGTATTGAGACTAACGAATAAAATTTTGTAATTTATCTAAAACAATGACTAATTATATTTGTTTTTTGGTTTTGCAGCTTTATGAGAACATAGTTCGTGTTAATATTGTCGCATACTTGTTGCTTGGTTTCCACAATGAGTTGAGAGACCATCTAGTAGATCAATCCCAAGCTTTTTGGATATGATTTTTCCCTAGCGATGTTCGGATATGGAGTCACTTGGTTTCCTTAGTGTTTTGTTGCTTTTATTTAAGTCATTTTATCATTTTCATTGGATCACCTAAACATTGGAATTATTCCATCTTTTTTTGGGTAAAATCATACCCGTGTCTTTATTCCTTGTGTCGACATTAAAGTCGTACATATGGCATGACTCACATTCTCAAACCATGTCGAAAGAAGTGGGGCAAGACCAGAGGCATACACAAGATTCCAAAACCAATTCAGATGCGTTATTGGGCGTGTAAGCTCCTTTATACTTATCTTCTTGCCATGCACGATGCATCAGAGTACACTCTCACGACTCTAAAGTGCAAAAAACCAAGTTAAACACATATAAATTATAATAAACACTTGAATTTTAACAAGATAATTATACTTACATCATTGTTTGTCCAAAGCCTGATGACAACATGACAAGCAAAATTAGGTAGCAAAGATAAATCTGATGGGCCACTACACTAGTAAAATCAACAGGCGCCGATGGGTCAGGGTGGTTTAGTGATGGGTGCACTAGTGGTGGTGATGGAGCCTCATGTTGCTTGTCGTCGGCTTGAACGTCATACTGCTGCTGCCCAGGCTCATATTGTTGCTTAGGCTCATGTAGGGTCGACCATTTGTGATGGACTCGTTTGTGAGGTTCCTTTCCCATCGGTGTTCATACGCCCTCGTCCCCTTTTAGGAAGAGGGTTCTTCGCCGCTCTCTTTTTTCACGAGCCACTAGTTGCGGTTTCCCTGCATATTTTGCGCCTATTTGAGTTGTCAGTCATATGCACACAACAAACAACAAAAACAAATCAATAAACTACTCTTTGAAGCATTTCATCATACATTTGAAGCACAAAATATACGTATGTTATTTTTTGTGTCATTTAATTTTTTTTAAACTAGCACATTGCACTTAAACTTATTTTAAACTACATTCACAATCAAAACATGCAAGCATTTGATCATACACTCTCCAAAAAATTATCAACTTCCTAAACCCAAAACACTAACATATAAACAATTTAAAAAAGAAAATTCCAACATATTAAATTAAGAATGTGAATGCTAAGGGATTTTGAACACTTATTTATCATATGATTGATGAGTTGTTTGACTTTGGAGAAATTTGAAGGAGATTAGTTTGTGAGAGTTTTGAGGGATTTTGGTTGTGTTTTTATGTATTGAAGAAGTGTAGGAGTTCACTTTTTTTGTTAAGAAGTTAAATGAGCCTATCCAAATGGAGAGTCAAACCTCAGGCCTCGAGGATGAGCACACTCTCAAATCTCAAGCCATACCACTAACTCAACCCAAATGGGTTTAGCGTGGGAGATTAGTATTCTGGAGTATAACAAGACTGCAATGACAATTAACTTCCGCTGACATTGAAGGTAATCACCACCGACAACGAACATAAGTTAACCATCGTTGAAGATAAAATCGTCGGTTCAGAAGCCTCAAAACAACCTCCATTTTCAAAAACCAAAAATAAACCGGGCCTAAAGCCCAAGAACAAAACCCACACATAAAACAATCAAAAACCACTTCCTCCTATATACAACAACACCCCTCCATTTCTCTTCAAATTCTCATTTCCCCCCTCGTTACCCTACCCTCATTTCTACTCTCTCTCTCTCTCTCTAGGGCACCATCGAAATGCCCCTCTTTATCTCCGACGAAGACCTCCACCGTCTCTCCGGCGATTCCACTGCCGTCGCCGCCAAAGCAGACGCCTTCATCCGCAACCTCCTCAACGAACTCGACACTATCCGCGCTAAAGCCGATGCCTCCGACATCAACGCCGAACAGAATTGCTCTCTCGTTGAGCAGAAGTATCTCTCCCTCTCCGCTGAGTTCTCTAAGCTTGAATCGCATGCCGCGAATCTTCAATCAACTATTGATCAACATGTTCGTGATCTCAATGATGGGAAAGCGAAGAATCACCAATTTCACTTGCAATTGGTGCGTTTCGCTAAACCTTCGAAATTGAAATGGAAATTTTCTTATTGTTGCTACTTATTGTTCATAATCGTGTGATAATTGTGTATATTTTTCATTGTTTTTATAATTTTATGATTTATTTTTCCTTTAAACTTTTGAATTTTCGATTAATTTAAGTAGCTTTCTTGTTTAGAGTAGGTTCTAGGTTTTGGAGCTTGTCAATTAAAATGAATTTTATGATTTTTCACTTATTGTAAAGTTCTATGAGCTTATATGCTATGAAGTATGGACATTGGAGACTAGGCTGGCACATGGACTCCGATAATAATTTGAGAAAATGACATAATTCAGTGTAATCACCGAACACGACACCGACACATAATTTGAGAAAATTGACATTATTGAATGTGATCACATGTGTTGGTGTTGGATACTGATACATGTTGGGCCCGGACACACCTTAGATAAGGCGAGCGATGCCATGGAGCGGACATGTGTATACAGAGTTAAACGAGAGAGCTGGTTTAAAAATTTCGTTAAACAAGAGAGCTAGGTTAAAAATAGAATAAACAGTCAATTTGGTCCCTAAACTATTGCTCTCACCAATTTAGTTCCTAAACTTTTAAAATAAACAAAAAGCCCCTAAACTATGTAAAATACTTCATTTTAGTCCTTAAACTATTATAAAGAACGACCAATTTTGTTAACTTAGGGACTAAAGAGTTGGATGGGAGAATAGTTTAGGGACCTTTTTGTTGATTTTAATAGTTTAGGGGCTAAATTGGTGAGAGTGATAGTTAAGGTATGAAATTGACATTTTTTCGATAAAAGTTGAATTGGAGGAGATAATGTCAACTAATATTTATTTTGTGAACTGTTTTTGTAAGTTTATTTTGTAAACTCTTTATTTGATTGTGTTATCATAAGGTCATCAGGAGAATTTTGTCTAAACTGGCCAAGGGCTAGAATCTTTGAAATTGGCCGCAGGCATGTGTATTGTTGTGTTGCTATTTGTAGCTGTATTGATGTGATTGGTTTTGAGTTTTGTAGGTCGAGAAGGATAGAGAGGTAGAGAGGTTGAGGACGGAGGTGAGTGAGCTGCACAAGTCAAAGAGGCAATTGATTGAGTTGAATGAACAGAAGGATCTGGAGCTTAGTGAGAAGAACACAACCATCAGGAGTTACCTTGATAAAATTGTTCATTTGACGGAAAATGCGGCCCATAAGGAGGCACGCGTTAGTGAAGTTGAGACAGAATTGGGGAGATGCCGGGCTGCTTGCAGTCGCCTCGAGCAGGAGAAGGAGATTGTTGAGAGGCAGAATGCTTGGCTTAATGAGGAGTTGACTGCTAAAATCAACAGTTTCTTAGAGATGCGTAGAAAACATACAGAATCGGAAACCGATATATCTTCCAAACTTGCAGATGTGAGTTTAATATTATATTATTATAATTATAATGGTTATTATTTACTTTGAATTTTAATTTGTTTTTATTTTTTGTTTGATCATAATTTGATATTTTGTCAACACTTTCAGGTTGAAAGACAATTCAGTGAATGCTCTAAATCTCTACAATGGAACAAGGATAGAGTAAGGGAGCTAGAAATGAAGCTGAAGTCTACGCAAGAGGTTGACAACGTTCCATCATTTATATTGAAATGTTTAAGATTCATTTCATCTGAAACCCTGCTTGATCGATCTTTTATATGCTTCTAGGAATTAATATCAGCTAAAGGTGACGCTGCAGCCAACGAAGAGCAATTATCTGCTGAACTTTCAACTGTGAGTGCTATGGTGGACACGAATCCCATCCCAAAATAAAACCCTAATTTGTTTCCCTTTCAAATATTGCTATAATATGCATAGCTATCGGATATAGTGGCATGACTATCTGTCTTTCATTTTTGTGGCACAATAGTGGAATATGTGTGAAATAGCAGTTAAAAGAAAAGAAAGGTTGCAAATTTTTATTTTTTTATTGACAATGCTTGAAAATAACAATGACAATAAACTGACACATGGTAGGTTCATAGCATATACTAAAGGTTAATTTTTTTGTAATTATATCCTAAATTTAATCCATAGGAAGTCATATTTTGTATTCATAGTAATTTTGATGTCCTTTTCATCATTTCTATCAATGTTTTCTTAGAATAGTTGTTTAGTGGTCTGTTCTATGAATAACTACATTGCATCCAAAATCGAAGTAAACAATAAGTGAATGTTGGTTTCCTTGCCCATATTTTTCCCTGTCAATGAATTTTAAAATTCAGCTTGCCAGTCAAAATCGCATAATAAATAAGTCATTATTCACCATGTGTCAGGAATATGATGAATTGTGGTATAAAATCGAATATGTTTATAGGGAGAACATGCTACACACATAATTTGGCATAAACCCGCCACACTATGAACTTGCGCAGCTTGTGTGCACTGCCCATTTGAGGTCCTAAACAACTCTGATGTATTATTCAAGATAATGAGCATGGATTTCACGTTCTGTATTTTATATTTTATTACGTATTTGAAATTTGAATTTGAATATGTTACGTTAATAGGTCAACAAGCTTAATGAGCTCTACAAAGAGAGTTCTGAGGAATGGTCAAGAAAAGCAGCGGACCTAGAGGGTGTTATAAAAGCGATGGAGGTGAAGTTTATTTTCTATTACACTATTTTCTAATGTTTGGAGTTTGTCATATTATTGATTCGAGTGTTTGAATACATTTTGGTAATATTACTTGTGTTTGAGCAGTCACAGCTAAAGCAAGTTGAAGATGATTATAAAGACAGACTCGAGAAGGAATTTTCTGCTAGAAAGCAGTTTGAAAAGGTATTTTATTCTATGTCAGCCTGGTTGTATTGTTCTGTATTTGTTCGCTCTCCCGTTTTGTATTGAACAGGTTGTTATTTATATACCAAACCGTAAGTAACTTCAATTTTTCTGTATGCTGTTATACTTTCTGAACTTTATTATTATAGGTAGTGCTAGAAGATGATTAGTACCTAGATAACATGGGGTTGTTGCTTCTCTCATTTTATTTGTAGGTACTGGGTAGATCTAGGCTCAAAGTTATCATGAGCGGAAATGTGCATATAATCTTATTTTATGTCTATTTGTGTGCTTGTAGGAGGCTGCTGACTTGAAAGAAAAGCTAGAGAAGTGTGAAGCTGAAATTGAGACAAGCAAGAAAATGAATGCACTAAGCAATCTTCCACTCCAAAGCTTCTCCACTGAACCGTATGTCTTTCCTTGTCTTTTTGCTGTTTTGAGGCACTTGACTATACTCATTTTTCCATTTTATTCTTGTGTTTGCTGCTTTTCTCCCTCAAGTAGCTGGATATGTCAAGCCTTAGGGTGCATCATAAATAGATAGAATTTCATGCTCATTTTTTGCTTGAGAATCAAGGACTGAAATATGCAAAAATCTACCACTTCGCTTTGAAAGATGATGTAGCTTTTGGTATATTTAAGTAACTTAGCCATGGTGAATAACATATATTTGATAACATTGAGCAATTGTCACTTTCATACATTTGAAATGGACAACATTAAAAAGAGTTGGGGTAGCATCTATAGTAGAAAAGTAGAGAAGATGGTGGAATGGGAACTAGGCTTAGGTTGTTTGTGCATTTAGAGAGACGATATGTATATTTTGTAAGGAGGGTAGATAAGATGGAGGGTAGTCAAACCACTAGAGGCAGAGATAGACCTAGATAAACTATAAGAGAAACTATTAAGAAAGATCTAGAGATTAATGAGTTGAATAGAAATATGGTATATGATAGAACATTTTGGTTTAACTTCATCCATGTAGCCAATCTCACTTAGTAGGATAAGACTTGGCTGTTGTTGTTGCTGATTGTAGTGTTGGAATGCAATAGGAATTAGAATTTATTTTAGAAATAATAGGGTAGAAATAAGAGATCAAAGGTCTGATTTTAGCAGAAAAGTGCAGGAAAATACTGGCAAAAATAAAATATCAGAGAATGGAACCTTCTGTGCTCAGTGAGACAGTGACAATAAGAATGCTAAAAAACCCTGAGTGATTGCCCACTTCACTACTTTCCCCCCCTTTTATTTGCGTCCTTGTTATTGATTGCCTGATTGCCCACTTCACTATTGAATCTTATTATAGATTATTAGACACATGATCAAAAAACATAAGCTGATATATATGTGAACTTCAAAATTGATTCAAGTTGTAAATCTAGATGCCAAAAAAGAAGTGGTCGGCCACACAGTTTAAGGGATTGATGTAATTCATGCGTTTAATAGGAGTGTATTTAGATTCTTGTCCAGAATGGATATGCACAAATGTAATTTTCATACCATTACCAATTGGGATCAAATCACTAATCTGTTATGACCAAGTGAACAAGGTTTAGACTTGCTTGGAAATTGAAAACAGGAATACGCAGAGAGTTATGTGTATCAAGTATCAAGACAATAGGCTTGACTGTCTCCATGTCCGATGTTATTGTTAAAACTAGATTTAGATACTGTTTGTCTTGACTGATGCTAGAGGCTTTGGCTTTAGAGTACTTGCAATGGTAATGTGATGGAGAATATAAATTAGAGAAAAAAGAGGTTTACCCTCAACGCGATTGGAATAATGAGAATCCAAAACCGCGGTTTCAAAAGTCAGGGAACTGTGAATGAGAGGTGTAATCCTTAAAATGACTATTGTGGGATACATTTAATTCAGATGTTTCTGATGAGAAACCTTGGGTACTTATTTTCTAAAAAAGTATTAAGGTTGGCATCCTCATGGTTAGATGCTGCTGTAATTTTTAATTGTTGAGATTGAGTCACACTGTTGGATTTCTATAGAAAAACAATGCAAGAAATAGCACTTGTCCTTATTATGTCTATGGCTATGGCTTTTACAATGGGAGCATAAATCTGTCGTCGCAATCAGCCATGAAGCCACCGTGGTTGCCATTATCTTTTAGACAAGAGGAGCACAAAGACATCATCATGAATTATTGATATTCCGACCGCGTTGACACCTCAATTACCCAACAATCTTCTGCAGGACCCCTAGATATTATTAAAAAAGAACTAAAATAAAAAACACGAGGGACATAAACCGTAACTATGAAAATTAAGAAAACATAAATTAAGAACATCTATATCTCTAAAAAAGTCCTCTAAAATTAAATAAGGTATTAAAGTCCACCTGACAAACCCCTGGGAATTTATACCATTATCATCTACCTTATATACGCACGAGTTTTCTTCCCTAAAAATATGGGAATAGAAGAAAATTTGCACCTGCCTTGTAAGCTTGAAGCAATTAAGCCATCTATGTTGTAGACGCCATGGAATGGGATCATTATTTTCAAAAGCAGCAATCACTAGCATAGAGTCAAATCCAACCACAATTCATTCAAACCTTTTTTTAAAGCTATCTTAACTTCAAGAATTGCACCCGTAACTTCGGCAGAAAAAGCATTCCTGGTATCCTGACGAGCCGTAAAACATCCTAAGGTGGTTGCGCGTAAAACATCCTAAGGTGGTTGCACAACGATCTATGAAATTACCACTACAAGCTGACAATTAAGCTGGATAATTTTTTGTGGCAAGAGGTTAACCTGTAACCTCGTAAGACCACATAACTGAAAGATCTGAATCTGAGTGTGACATTTTTTCCACAATTAATTCCCAGAATGGGGCACATTAGATATAAATTATAATCATTGAAATAACTCTGGAAGTTAATTGTCTTGTTTTGATATCAAGATTTGTTTCTAGAAAACCAAATTGCCCATAAAACATCGACAATCATCCTTCATCTGAAAGCTCTAGTTTTTCTCACAAATCTGCAAAACAGAAAACATACTAGAATAGTCCAAATTAGCATCAGGAATGCTCCTAGCCAATGCCAGATACTTTTGACACAAGGACAATAAAAGAAAGATGCTTAGCATCATCAACAAACTTTGCCAGAAAGGGAACATACTGAAACATCTGTTATAACCACTTTTATAAATATTTTCAGTAGTTGGCATTTTATAAGAGAAAATATGCCAAATAATAAAGGATTTTGATGGAGGGATGCAACTTTTCCAGATCATCTTAGACAGGAATAGATTGGCCATTTTGGGTGCTAATTATACGCATCTTTAACTCATATTCCCGAAGCAGAGGCAGACCAAGCAAACTGATCTTCTTTATCAAAAGTTGGAATGGTCATGTTTATAATCTCATGCCCCAACACTTCAAATATGTTACTATTCAAAATCGACTAAGAAACAACAATAAAATCTTGCACACGTGTGTGCAGCAGGCAATGAATATTACTAGAGATACTGATCAAATCACAAGCCTAAACAACCAACGTTCAGTCCAAAAATCTTGGACACGTGTGTGCAGTAGGCAATGAATATTACTAGAAATACTGATCAAATCAACCACGAGCCTAAACAACCAACGTTTAGTCCAAAAATTAATGTGAGAGCCACCCCCAATCTGCCAGGAAGTATCATCACTAATTACCTCTGAAATAGGACCCTTACCAGCCCAAATTAGTATCTTAACAATTTTAATTTCTTTGTAGTGAAAGGTAATGTAAGTTTTCATTTATGCATTTTGTGCAACATTGACTTATATAATTGGATCTCTCCTCAATCTTTCTGCATGCATTTAGTTTTGAAAAATGCTTAATCATGGTCATGCAGTCCTTTACTTGCTCTAGGAACATATTGCTTAGTACTTTCCGTTTTTGTTACAGGTGGATGGCAGCTATTGTAACTGATAACATGGATGAAGAAAACAATGCACTAGTCTCAAAAATTCCTGTTGGGGTTTCGGGAACAGCATTAGCTGCTTCACTTTTGCGAGATGGGTGGAGTGTGAGTTATTTACATTTTACTTTCAATCCTAGACATGTTCTCTCATTTGATTTGCACAACTGAATCTTCTTATTGTATCCTTCTATTTGTCGAAGTTGGCGAAGATGTATGCAAAATACCAAGAGGCTGTTGATGCTTTGAGACACGAACAATTGGGAAGGAAGGAGTCAGAGTCAATTTTGCAACGGGTATGACTGATGCCGTCATCTTTTTATGTGACATTGATAGGAGGGAAATTTGAGCGAACAGTTATTATATAATTCTTCATGTCTATCCGGTACTAGTTAATTATTATGAAGAAGCATTTTGATAGAATTTGATACAAAGGTAAGGAGATTGAAATTCTATTGAGGGTCCATCTGGTTCAACGGAGGGGAGGAGGAGGAAAGGGGAAGGATGGGAGGGGAAGGAAGGTTTTATAATTTAATATGTGTTCGGTTCAAAAGAGGAGAGGGATTTTAATTAAATTTATGTTTGGTTCACATGGGGAGGGGAGGGATTTTAAAACTAATTTACCTTATTACCCTTAAAATTTTACAACACTCACATGTTTAACCTCCACCATTTTATGTTACATCTAATCTGACCTAATCCAGTGATCTACATTTTCTACTCTATCCACTATCGAAGTATGATATTCAGCTATTATGTTAAATATAATCTAACCTAATCCAATTTTTTGTGGTCTGTTGAATTATTATGTTTTATAATCTGAACGAATGAATCAAGCAGTCAAGGTATTATAATTCACGGAATACACAACAAAATAAGTAGTAGTAGCAGTAGTAAAGTGGCAACATAACAGTGTAAGAAGGCAACATAAGTAATAATGGTATAGTGACAGTGATAATATTTGGATTATGTTATGTTAAGAAGGCAACATGAAGGTGAAGCATGACGATAAATTTGGGAAAGAAAAAGAGAACCAGCAGCAAGAAAAAAAGGAGTAAGAAAAAGGGTAATTTTGGAAGTCTAAAATAAACTTTAAGGATAATTTTGAGAACGTAATAATATTTTAAACAACACATCTTGCCTCCCCTCCCCTTTAAAAAACCTCAATTTTGGGGGGAAGCAAAAAGTGGGTCTAGGAGGAATTTGGCTCCCCTCCCCTCCCCAAGTAAAAGTTGAACCGAACATAAAATTTAAAAAACTCCCTCCCCTCGAAATACCCTGAACCGAACGGACCCTGAATGAGCCCAAATTCCCAATTTCTACCTGCAGATTCAAAGAATTAGGGTAGGTCGGGGTTGGAGTAAGAAAAGATAAGGGTTTCCAATATATTTTGGAGACGTGGACTTCTCACAAACTTGATCAAATGCACCAAATTCCCTTCTTTTCTCTACAAAATTGATTGAAATACACCGCATACTCGTCTTCAGATATATATATCCCTCTCTCTAAACTACTCCAACTACCTAACTGTAGTTAGCTATTTGGTTTTCAAGGACTTCACGAGCTTTGATCCCTATTTTCTCTCCTACGTCTTCTCACACAGAACTTTCTGATTTAAGGCCTTGACCAATTAATTGGGTTATTATGTAATATTTGTTTGAATGTGATCCGTTTCATTTTCTCTTTAATTTGCATAAGCACCCAAATGCAATGTAAGGTGCCTACAGAAGACCCACAACATGATGTTTGATGCATATTGAAAATGAAGTAGAGCATGACAATTGGCTAAAATATGTAGTGCATTTTGTCGTATTTGTTGATAGTATTGTTCTCTGTTATATATGATTTATTTTTTCTGATTAACTAGCATTGTATCAAATTTATTAATATACATGTAGACACAAATACATATAATTGTAAGATAAAGCGAGCTTCTTTGTTGTTACAGGTCCTAAACGAATTGGAGGGGAAGGCAGAAGCCATAGAAGATGAGAGAGGTACATCTTATTGTTGAGTTGAATCATTCTAAGTTAACAAATTATTTACTGACACACATTCAAGTTGAAGAAGATATATTTAAACCCTGTCCACTTTTTTGTCCTTGTTGTTTTGTGACAAGGTCAAGAAGAAAAACCAAAAAACTTTAAAGTAACTCTACAAAAATAACTACTAATTTTTGGGTACAAATTAACTATATACTCCCTTTACACCGTTATTAAAGGAACTCCAAGATTAACTATTAAAGGAACTCCAAAATTAACTATTAATTTTAGTTTTGACATTTTTGCATACAAGTTTACACATAACAACACAATTCTTTTCCAAATTTAAATTTAGAAACATATATCTCGAATATTGAAACTAAAGTTTGTATTAGTTTAGGTAACATATGTATTATGAAACTAAAACACCCGAATTAAATTAAAACATATATTATATAATGAAATATTTACACATCAAAGAACAACAAGAAAGCTGTTAGAATTTGGCTTGGGCTTCAATCCTTGCAAAATCAACTTGTAAGGTGATGACGATCCACCACTTATGCACACATTTTGGGCCTTATCTCATCTAATCTGAGACTCTTAGCATAGCTCCCTCATACCCAAGATTGGACATCTGGAGTATGACCCGAGGCTCCTGATTGCGGGTGACCCAATGGATTTTGGGTAGACTCTTGTAAAATTATAGAATTTGGCTTGAACCTAACTCAACCCTTAGAAAACCAGGTTGTTAGGTCAGGGATGTCTCCCACTTAAATAGTTATTCTTAGGCTATAATGCATCCATTGTGGGACTCTTTAACACACATCACCTTCAAAACTGGACATATATAGCATGGACCTGAGTTGCCCGAAAGCGGTGGCCCAATGGATCTTGAATAGACTCTAATACCATATTAGAATTTGGGTTTGGCCTAGCTCAACCTTTCCAAATTGACTTTAAGGTGAGTACTACTCACCACTTTTAAGCCATACCTCGTCCAATATGGGACTCTGAACAGTCCCCGATCGGAGCCAAACTAATATCTTAGAATTTTGGTTGGGCGTAGCTCAACCCTCTTACAAAATCAGCTTGTAAGGTGAGAATTACCCACCACTTATAAACACATTTTCAGGCTTTATCTCACCCAATGTAGATTGCTTAACTATTATAATCTTGCAATTTATGATCTAATTCCCCTTTCTAATCATAATCTAACATTGATTTTGAATACTTGAATTCTTTGGTGCCAATAATGGGCGACCATTAATTTTATATTTTCACCTGCATATTATCGTTTTTACAGTGGTAATTCCTTTTGGATTTTTTAATATGATATGTAATGACTAGTCATATTTCATCATGAGAAATGTTCAAAGCTATGCAAGTATTATCTTTGTTCATTGAGTGCCGTGCCTTTTTTGCTAAAATAAATAATTGGCATTCATATAGTGGAACATGACAAGATGGCTGATGCATACACTTTGATGAACCAAAAACTGCAACATTCCCTCAACGAAAATTCCAACTTAGAGAAAGCCATTCTGGAACTGAAGGTTTGTATAACAAAACAGAGTTTCATCTTCCCTTTCATTGTTACATTTAGATTTACTTGGTGTACCTTTTACAGGCTGACCTCAAAAGGCATGAACGTGAATATATTCTTGCCCAGAAAGAAATTGATGACCTTCGAAAACAGGTGACTTGAGAGAATCCTTTTCATTTTATAGTAGTTTACTATGTTAGTTTGGACTCTTCTTTTTCATTTTATATTTACACACTACAAAGCTTTATACAAACCAAAATTTCTGTATGACCATTCAGATTATGGTCTTTGTTGCTGGCTTCTCTTTCTCCTGATCATTTGCTAGGGTTGTGTTCCATTTGTCTTCTTTTCTCACTTGAGCCTGGATTGGTCATTGGTCTTCTCACATGATCAAATCATCTTATGCAAATTCCGTGCTGGCAACACATTTGCCTTGCATGCTTTTTCACATTGGATGGTCAAATGATCCCCATTGAATCACGTGGGTCCCACATAAATTTTGGTAGGGTTGATATAAATTTAAACCATTAGAAGAGTTTGTGTTGAAAAGAGTGTATTAGAGTGTAATTTATCTTTCCAATCTTAACTTTCAGTTGAATATCTTCCCAACATTCATTAACATACAACATTGTTGCCTTGGATTTTCATTAATATTCTCTGTTTAGTCTCTTAGGTAGACAGCAACCAATATCCACCGAACATGAAATTTATTTGTGATTCTCTCTTTTCTAGAACAAGGTTTCTCTCTCCTTTTCTTATATGGTATCTAGATCCACATTCTGAGTCATGGCCAATCCAACTTCTGAGACCCCTCCTCCACCTCTACCGCTGTCGCACACAAGGAAGATCCTATTCGAGCTCTGCCATTTCGCGCATTCTTCGCTGATGACTCTTCGTTGGAATCTTCTAATCTAAATTTTGCGCTCAATATCTCTCAGAAGCTGAATGATAAAATCTTTTATCTATGACACAATCTTTATGAGCTTCTTGTTTGTCTGTCAATTCCTTCTCAATTTTTGTCCGAAGCCGATGGTCTTATTGGGAAACAAAATCCTGCTTTTTAAGTTTGGAGACAACAAAATCAAATGTTACTTTTGAATCTTTACAGGTGACAGTACTTTTGAAGGAATGCCAAGACATACAAGTTCGCTGTGGGTCATTTGGTAACAATATCAATGCTAATGCAACAAATATTTCTTCAAGAACAAATACAGCGACCGATGCTGAAAGTATCATATCACAGCACCTTGTAAGCTTTTTGGGTTAATTTTTTATCTCTAATTTTTGAACTTCTGTATTTCATTCTTATGTGTATTCAATTCAATTTCGGACGCAGTTAACTTTCAAGGACATTAATGAATTAGTTGAGCAGAATGTCCAACTCAGAAGCCTTGTACGCAGTCTCTATGAACAGTTTGAAAATCAGAAGGTGGAGTTCAAGGTTGGTTGGGGAAGATATATATATATATTTATTTTTTATTTTTTTTCTTTCCATTATTATGTTACAGAACATAAAGGCGCTTAGATTATATGGTTATCATTATATACAATTGAATTGTAGGAAAAGCTTGAAATGGAACTCAAAAAACATACAGAAGAGGCTGCTTCTAAAGTTGCGGCTGTTCTACAGAGAGCGGAAGAGCAAGGGCAGATGATTGAATCACTTCATACATCTGTAAGCATTTATAGTGTTTTTTATTTAATTTAAACAACAGTGGAAGGTTCACAACCTGGTCAGGGGATTGGGGTTTTCTTTTAGAGAGGTCCCTGCAGGTCCTGGTTTGACCAAAACGCCATATACATATAGAAATCCTAAATGTAACGAAACTTAGTGTTGGTCTGAATGCTCCTGTTATTATGGTCCATTTGTTTTGTAGTATTCTTATTTCTTTTACGTATGTCATATTCTCATTCATGCCTCTGAATATATACTTTCAATTCCTACTTCTTGTAGGTCGCAATGTATAAAAGGTTGTATGAGGAGGAGCATAGTCTTCATTTATCTCACACCCATTCTTCAGAAGCTCTTGCAGGTTGTATAAATGTTTATCTATTCCCCCAACCTCCTTTCTGGTGCAATAAATATAAGTAGGAATGGGGCTTGATGGGATTGCTGACCTTCACTCTATTTGCAAACAAAATGGCAAATTGTTAACAATATTTTTTTTTCGATAACTGGTTGGATTTGGGTACATCCATTGTAAATAGAAGGTTGCCTACAAATTTTTTATTGCAGAGAGTAAAGTTTGGAATGAGATAATTCTTAAGACTGAAAATATGTTTATTATATCATATTATGTGGGGAGAATGTACATTTATATAGGTAGGACTCTCCTAGTTAATCCCTAATTAATAAAGAAGATTAATCAATACAATAAATAGTTTAGTTAAAACCAAACTGTCACAATCACAACTTTTCAATATCTTAACAATAATAAATATTTAAGGGTATTGTAGAAAAAAGACATAATTCCATCAAAAGTAATAATTTTTTGTTTTTGTTTTCTTGGTATTATAGAGATAGTTTGGTTACAAATTTGAACCCCCTGTTATTGCCTTTATGTTTTGGAGACATCTATCATGTCCTCCGCATTTTATTGTAAGTCGTTTTGATGTTTTCACACATATTAAGAAATGTAGTTAATTTTGTATTGGAAAGATTAATTATGAGTGATTTTACAAATTTATCCCTTATTAATGACATGAGATAAAGAGATTAAAAGAATAGAAAGAAGAGAGTTGTAATAAATGATAAAGGATATGATACGAAAAAATCATTATTGATGCATTGGTATTGTAAAGTGACATATAATCAATCACTTATTTTTTCCAAAGTGACTTACATAATAAAATACGGAAGGAGTGGGAATGGGAGTAATTCTATTGCATTTTAGTTCTTCAGTTGTTACTACCCCTGTCCTTAAATACAAGACCCTTTTGAGAAATTTCTGTCCCTCTTTATAGGACCCTATGTAATTTTTTAACTATATTAGTTATATCTTTACTAACACCCCTAATTATTTTACATCTTTTTTCTGCAAAATCAATTGTTAACAAATTTAATATTGCTACCAACTTTCTTAATTCCCTCGATTTACTCAATGGGGCTCTATATTTAGGGAAGGGGGATATTGGTTGTGGAATGTGATAATGCAAATAAACTGATTTTTATTGTAAATTAGCTGTCACTTTTTAGTTCTCTATGGTCAGACAGATCTAGATCATAGATTGTTGTCAGTTGGCAAGTTACCTTATATTAGTTGATTCTTGATTTTTCAGCTGCTGCAGAAGTTGGAAGAAACAACGTCAATACTTCAATTGAAAGTTCACAGGTAAATATATTGTTAGGACACTTGGATACAATTATAATCTCATACTTCTTGTGGAGGGCAATGCTGCAAAGTTTAAGCTATTAGGTGAAGTTTTGTGAATGGCTTATAAATAATATGACCTTGTAGCCAATAGTGTCCGTAGCAACCCCTGCAGCTGTGTTGTGCTTAATAAGTGGCTGTAAGTAGTGGCCAAATAGTGGTCTCAATTGTCAAGCTATTGCAAAAACCTGACAATGGCCTCAACTTATTGCCATTCCTTGTCTATTTTGGATTTTTATGGTCATTTTTCCCTTAAGTTCTGATTTCTTATTTATTCTGCACCAAAATTCTTCGTTTCTGTCCTCCTAAATCCTAACTGGCGCGCTTCTGTAATATTTCAACAGTCCTTTGTGTGATTTAAACAACCCTCTCTGTTCAGTTTGATCCTCCCTTTGTTTGATCCTCTCTATGTGCCTCGAGACAGACATAAAACAGAGGTCGAAGAGGAGGATGTAGAACAAATGATTTTGGTTGGGAAGAAAGTGAACATGATGACGAGGAAGAGCTTGGTTATAGTTATCCACTTGTATTTATTTTAAATGCTTAGATGAGTTAATCTAAGCCTTAGAGGTTAAAACGTATTTGTTTTGTATTTGGGTTAAATATCGGAAATAATGAACTTCGATTAATTGTTATGAATGATCAATACATACAATAAATTTCTTGTATTGTCTCCCATACAATTGAACATAGCAGCCATACTGCTGTGTGCCTAACATCTATAATGTTTCAGATGTCGGACCCACACTTTTTTATCCAGATTGACGACGTAGCATACAAAGTATTTTTTGAGTTTTAGTGTGCAGATTGCATTTGCCCATTGTACCTTGCGCCAAAATTGAAATTTTATATTACGAATAATACTTGGTTTTGTTAGTTATCTTAGGTTGGTTTCATGTTTTTCTTCTTCTATGATTATTCCTTATTTATTGTATGTATTGATCATTGTTTGAGATTATTTTGTTGTATCCTGTCAAATGTTTCTTTTTGTAATACTAACTTGTCAGATTATTAAATTGTAACGTATTCATGGTATGTATCGACCCAATGACAGGACCTATATTTACCACTCATATATACTGTTATTACTGTTTTCATTATTATAGGAAATTGCTAAGAAGTCTCTTGAAAAAGCTGCAGAGCGTGTAAGATGTCTTGAGGATGAATTAGCAAAGTCTAGGTAAGGTTACTAAATTTCTATTTTTGCATTGTTGTTATAATGTATTTTAATTTGTGCTCAATGTTCATAAGCACTACTTAGGCGATATTAAGACTAAGCACGTTCCTTAAAAAATTAAATCCAGCACTACGAGGTGCTATAGGTTGCAACGAAGACAGCCCAAAGTTGCCGCAATGAAAGTGGCTAATGGCAGATCGCAATTCATGCGGCTTTCCATTTTATCTCTTCAAGTTAAACACTAGATCTAGGATATAATACTTCTCCCCGGTGTCAATTTGGGTGGGCTAATTTAGCTTCTTAAAAAAAAATCTACGATATAATACTATAATTTGTACCGAGGGTATAACCCAACTTCACAAATATTGTTTGGGATACACACACTCCCCTAAACACATGCACAATGAAGGTGCTGGAAACTGCATTGAAGGCCCAACGTTGCCACAATTAAGCCCGCTAGGAGCAGACTGTATTTAAGGTGGCTATCCTATATTTTAATATTGTTACTAGGATTTGAAGTTCTTATATTAGTAGAAATAGGGTTATTGTCTAGTTTTTCCCCGTCAAATCATCCACAATCTTTTTGCTGTCCCCGTTGTTACAACCTAGGGGTTTGGCTGTGAAGACATTTACTGTGGAATCCCTGGTCCACATTTCCCCCTCCCCGTGTGTTTATTTGAGTATGTGTTGGCCACCATGCCAATAGTAGATAAGAAAAATTCCACATTCTTATTGCATCATATTCTAAATTCTTGGTCTTTGTTTATTCTCTTCATTTGTTAACTATAACTGCAATAGTAGTTACTAGATTGAATTTGTTAAATGGAAAAAATATCTTAATAACCAACAGAAAACAATTCCCATATTGTGAGTAAGTTACATTGGATTAACTAATGCTGTAATGTCTTGTCACAAGGAAAGGTGTAGCCTAGATGCACATAATTTGTAAATGTGAATATTCATTCTTCAAGTAATTTGTGATCTTCTATGGGATGCCATTTCTTTTTATCTTTTTGATCTTGTTCTTTAGAATTTGTCTTGTTGGCTCGAAATATTATAATTAGTAGAAACCTAGAGAAATTCAAATTCTAACACATTTTTCTATTGTGAACATCTACTATGTAGTTCTGTAGTTTGTTGCCTTATTTCACATGTTGGCAGCTCCTAGTTTTTCACCATTTTTCCATCTTGTTGGTTAACAGTATTCAAAAACTGATTTTCACTGAGTCTTTTGATACATCGAAGAGTAATATATTGATTGCGTAGAAAGAATCTATTAAAACAGTTTCCCAGCTACCCAAGCTGTAAAAGTTAAACTGAAATAACTGAACTAGTTAAGCTTCCAGCTTTACATTACATATGATATTTCTCTCATAGTTGTTGATGCAACAATATTTTCAAATTTCTGACCGTCTTCGCTTATCCCATGTTAGAATTGTTTTGTGTGCATTTGTCAGACTATAATACTCCTTTCCCTTCATTGATATTATTATTAATCTATTAATGATTCTTTGTATGATTACCCAAAGTTCATGATCCTTCTACTGCCACTTTCTTTCTTTTTAGCTAGATAGCTAATATCGTAGGCTAAACTTTTGTTTATTTTTAGGAGTGAGATTATTGTATTACGATCAGAGCGTGACAAAATTGCACTAGAAGGAAATTTTGTTAGAGAGCGGCTTGATAGCTTTATGAAGGAATTTGAATACCAGGTAATTACTTCTCTGTAATATAAAATGGTTTGCTCTTGCATGCCTGTTTCATACTAACTTGGTCAATTTTCGATGAGAATATAGAAAGCTGAAGCAAAAGGCGTTTTGGCAAGAAATGTGGAGTTTTCTCAGCTAGTTGTAGATTACCAACGGAAATTGCGGGAAAGTTCAGAGTCAATGAATGCTGCTGAGGAGCTCTCGCGGAAACTTTCTATGGAGGTTGGAATTTCACTGAAGTTAAAAAAATTTCTGGCTAAATTTTTGTGAGCTGAGATAGATCCTTTTCTTAATGCGCATTTGCTGTTGTTATTATAGTTGTCGGCATTAAAGAATGAAAAGGAAGTCTTATCAAATGCCGAAAAGAGAGCATCTGACGAAGTTCGCAATTTATCTGAAAGGGTGTATCGCTTGCAGGTCAGGATTATTCAGTATACAATATTCTTTATATTTCACAAATCATGCATGTTCTTACTCTTACCATTGTAGGCTACGTTGGGTACCATTCAAAGTGCTGAAGAAGTTAGAGAGGTAAATTATTCTCGTCAATGTTTGCTTCTTCGTCATTTCATCAATACTTTCTGCATTGAAGCTCTCTTTTTTTCTAATTTTTAGGAAGCAAGAGTTGCAGAGAGGGTAAAACAAGAAGAACATACAAAGCAATTGGAGGTGAGTTTTCTTCTTCTGTATGAATACTCTCTATTTACTGGTGAATTATATATTTTCCCAACGAATTGTATGCAAGGAACAAGACACCTTTACTGTAATTAGTGCTTATGCACCTCATCTAGGGTTTAAAGAACGTTTTTTTGGGACGACTTTGTAGGCTTAACTTGGGAAATACCACTACGAAAAAATAATTTTGTTGGAGTAGATCTAAATTCTCATGTTGAGAGTACCTATAGAGCTTATGAAGGTTTGAAAGGGAGATATGCAGAGAAACTAGGAAATAAAAACCCATGAAAAAAGACATAGAGGTCAATGTTATGGCAAGAGATATGAGCTATATGATAGAATATTATATCATTGTTTGATCCTCATAACCGTCTCCTATAAGTGGGATTTGATTTGGTTGTTCATGTTGCTTTGATCTTACAACTGCCAATGCTGCTTTAGAAAACCAGAGGAACATGTTATCACTTACAAAAAAGGGCTGGTTTGCTATTGAATAGATTTCTTTCGTATTATGAAATTGGATAAATAATTTGCGTCAACTGTGAAGTTATACTTGAAGAGAGCTTGACTGCCCACTAGAAAATTTTGTTTATGGATGTAAGGGTAAAGAGGAGATTGAAGAGTATTGGCCACTACAATTTCAAGTATTATGTGGTGGCAATTGAAGGAAAACCAACGATCTTTCAAAAGGAGGATTTTGGGAGACACAAGTGTATATCGGGCAAGATGGCCTCTGGCATTAAGAAGGTAGCAATGGGAGTTTTGGCATAGAATCCTGGTTGTGGATGAAAATGTGTAAGATAAAGTTAGGATCAAAAGTGAACAACACAAAACATGGTCTTCATGTCTGTTAGAATCAAAGATAAATCCATATGGCATATATATTATTTATTCTATACGCTATCATAAATAGGAATATGATCTGATTTAGGCACACAAATCACAATTTCAACCTGGTAGCAGATCAAGATCTGAATTGCCACCACCATCCACCACCGCAAAAGTTTCCTTGCAAATGTCATACTATTGCAGCGTTTTTGTATCTCTTTTTCATGAGCCTCCTTAACAGTCTTGTCTTTGGTTTTCGACAACCCTTCTCTTGTGCATATGACCAGCCACTACAACAAAATTTTCATTGAAGCAGTCACGTGCTGCTACTTGTCTGAAATATTTTGTCAAGCGAACCTTTTATATAAAGTGCCTTCTCTCTGTCTTATCTCTGGCCAAAAGTTTAGCTTGTGGGTCCCATTATTGTGGTGTGTTTCAAGGGTTCTTTGCTTCTGATTTTCTGGCGTGTTGGTTTTCCAACTTGTTCTTTTCTACTGTGTCATCCTTTCAGCTTGTTTTCAAGTTTTCCTACGGCGTATTCAAACATTCCTTTGTTGTCGTTCATTTTCCATTGGACAACTTTACCATCTTTCAGTGTGCATTCGATGTGCTTCAACCACCCGCGCCTTCTAAATAATACTCCCTCCGTCCCAAATTATAAGCAAAAAAACCTCATTTTCTTTGTCCCAAAATATAAGCAAAAAAGACCAACTTTTATGCTATTATTATGTTTTTTAAAAAAAAATCATCCTTTCCAAAGTAAAATTAAATGCAAATTGCATTGAATTTGTTCTCCTTTTTATTTTCTCCATAATCATTATCCAATAAGAATTGTTTTTACATCTTTTTATGAAACTTATTCCAAGAACACAAAAAACTATAACTCAAATTACTATGTTTTAGTTTTCTTAGCAAGTGTGAATTTGTGTTTTTTGCTTATCGAAAGAGAATTAGTTAAGTCATGGTATTTTATGTCTACAATTTCTCAGTTATATCAATCACTCATGCTGTTCTGTTAATTTTTTTCCTGTCCATATCCTCAGTCCATGTCACATCCTTTCCTGTTGCTAAATTAATTTTTTTAGAGTGCATATTTAACATTTCCTAATGATTTTTGTTATTGCTATTGTCTCATGTCAGAGGGAATGGGCCGAAGCCAAGAAAGAGTTACAGGAAGAGAGAGAAAATGTGCGGAGACTTGCGCTTGATCGGGACCAGACCATGAAAAATTCTCTGAGACAAGTTGAGGATATGAGCAAAGAGTTAACTAATGCACTGGGTGCACTTGCGTCTGCAGAATCTAGGGCTGCTGTCGCTGAGGTATTTCTTTGGTTGCTCGCTTTTGTATGCTTTATTTTTATTATCATCGATTGTTCTAGTTGTATTGAAACGCACTGGCCTTTGTGTACAGGCAAAACTCTCAAGTATTCAGAAACAAATGAGTTCCACAGATGGGCAGGTTTGTTTATAATCTTATTGTTGTGAATATACTTCTACCACGATGCCCCTATAAAAAAGCCTGCGGAGTAATCATGCAATGTTTTCTTTTCTTTTCTGGAAGTGTAACTTGATAACTGGTTGAGTCATCTGGTCATGTTACATTCATTCTTCAATTGGCTCTTATAATCCATACCCCTAATGATGGCTTTAATTGCAACATACTAGGTCATGTTAACCCTCATTCCTATAAAAATACCTTGTGTACACATCATGATTCTGACAGAATACAAAATACAAAATTCATATCTGAGTTTCTTTTCTCTCAACTTTCAAACTTAAGTCCATGTAAACGCTCAACTCTTTGTGCTGATGAAGAAAGGCAAGCATAAATGGAATTTTGTCTTGTAGTATCTATATGATAAACCTTTTTGTGAAGTATATTGTTCATTACTGATAGATCCTTGATTTGTGCCGTGTTCTATATTAATTGCTGTTTTAATTGATTTCCTACAATTCACGTGCCGAAAATAAATTATTTTTTCTGTTAATTCTAACATTTTCTATTAACTGAATATAGCTTGTCAATACGGAATCAGCGAGTGGATCTTCCATTTTATCTAGAGATGAGGTGGGTGCACATTTTTATATCTTAATTTCGCTTCTACTGGTATGCATTTGCTGGTGCTATGCTATTTGTTATGAAATAAACAAATTTTTTATGCTAATAAAGTGCTCTGTATTCAGATGAATATATATTGTAGGTAAGTGAAAAGACTTTGTTGCCCCTAGAAAATGGCTTGTTTTTATTATTGGGGGCGAAGCCTCTTCGTTTACTAGAATCATGTATTTGTGTATATATAATAATGGTTGATTTTTCTAACCAGGATGAAGCAGTTGAAAAATCATCATTATTATAAAACTAAATTGAAAAATTAACCAACCCGTTATCTAAGTTATAAATTTAGGTTATTGAAAATACGAGGTAATCAATAAAACAAATTAATGTAGTTTCTCAACTGCCAAGCATTTTGCTCGGGATAAATTAGTTTCAACATGCACATGGCTTGAATTAATGAGCTATGTGGGCTTTGACCTTTGGAACCTTTCGATGTAGAGGATAACATTCATTGCTACTGTTAAGTCTTTCCATTTATTTCTTATTGTCTGCATGAAAATTCTGGGATTTATGAAATGATAGTTTTATAGAAAATAAAAAGGTTTCCAGCTTTAGAAAATTAAGCTTAGTGCTTTTTAAATAGACATGTTTCGACAATTTATGACATTATCTTAAAGAACGCAAAGGCTTAAATATGATGGTTGTAGTGGTTTTTTTTCCGTTCTAAAACAAACTCCACATAGAATAGTTGATTAGACGAAGTATGGCATAATGGTCTATTATTCTGATCTTGTATAGAATAGAATGTTATTGTTCTATCTATATGGCTTATTATTGAGCTGACAATTTTCATGATTTAGGCTAGAGGAGTGTGAATCCTCCTCAGTCATGCATATTAAAATTCAAATTAAATACAAAAATTAGTATAAATAAGTTCAAACGTGTTCTGCTAGAAAAACCATGCACGAGTTCCTTCTGACATCTTACTTTTTTATGTTCGAATATGTTCTGCTAGAAAAACCATGCACGAGTTCCTTCTGCATTGTTCTGTTGTTTTAGACTTGTGTAATTGTGTTGTGTTTATGCTTGACGTTTATTTCTGTAACATGCTTTAGGTTGTTGCTGAATTGCAAACAGCAAGAGAAGAGATTGAGAAACTGAAAGATGAAGTACATGCTAACAAAGCACACATGCTGCAGGTTATTATTTTATTCTTCTCATTTATTTATTTATTTATTTTTTAATTAAACTAACTGCCTGCTTGCATTTTACAATGAAGTATAAGAGCATTGCTGAGGTGAATGAAGATGCATTGAAACAAATAGAAAGTGCACACGAGGACTACAAGATAGAGGTATTCTAGCATGATTGAATCTTGAAAGCTATTTTGTATGCGATTTTTATTGTTCTGTCTTTTTTTTTTATGGTGACCATTCGTTATTGTTCTAAATGGGCTGGCTTGCATTTTCAGTCTGTTTACTACTGCTAGTGATTTTTGCCCTAAAATATTTAGATCAAATTTAGTCTATCAACTTTTCAATGGATACAATCAAGTCTGTGCATCACATCACTTCCTATCAAAGAGTTAACAATTTTGGCCCTACAATATTTTAAACTTTCACCGAAAAATAAAAAATTCCAAATTTCGGTTCTCTTGAAAACCTAATATCACATCATGTAAAATCATTTCAGTTTTATCAAAATTTTACTATATTAAATAAATTATTTTATATCTAATCCGTCATAAAAGTAGAGTGACCAAAATCATGGTCCAAACTAGGGGACTAAAAGTGTAATTAAACATAACTAAATATATTTTGTTTGTAATCATTGTTAATATATTTAGGTTGACAATACAAAGAAATCTCTAGAGGCTGAACTGAATTCACTTAGAGAGAAGATTTCAGAGCTTGAAAAGGAAGCTAGTTTGAAAACTGATGAGGTTGTATCTGCAACTGCTGGAAAGGAAGAGGCTCTGACATCTGCTTTGGCTGAGATAACACATCTTAAAGAAGAAATTTTAACCAAAACGTATGTTTTATCTTTGTACCACATTGCTAAATTTACCGTTTTTTGGTTAGATGAAACTTATTTTTTTCTGCATGCAGTTCTCAAATCTCTGAAATGGAAGTTCAGATATCTGGTTTAAAAGAACACCTGGACAAAGAGCATCAGAAATGGCGTGCAGCTCAAACGAATTACGAAAGACAGGTTAGGACATGGTACTTTCGTTATATTGCATAAATAAGTTATTTTTCAATTGTTATTTTATTTAATCATTACAAATCTACCACTTTGTATTAATTTTATTTCTTATAGAAAAATGTAAAATACGAGAATACGAAAACCTTTTCATCTTTTTTGATATAGACGATTCAAGAAGTGAAACAGAATAAAAACATATAAATGAAAGCATACCCCGTGGAATTGAAAACCGTCATCAAACTTAACATCCTCTTAACTAATATTTTATTTTCCTTAGCTATAAGTTGAACATCTCATATTCTCTGATTTCTTACTGCTGCAGTGGCTACTTTGTTTGGTTATCTAATATGTCATTTCTTGAAGACAAAATATTGCATGTTTGCATAATATGCATTCTTTTCATTGCTTCCAATCTTTTGATGATTTTTCTTTCTCAGGTTGTTCTCCAGTCCGAGACTATTCAGGAGTTGACTAAAACATCTGAAACACTAGCCTTGCTGCAGGAGGAAGCATCTAAATTACGTAAATTAGCTGATGCTCAGAAAATTGAAAATGTAAGATTTCCTACACATAGAATATTTATGTTTTCTGTCTGTTTCAATTTTACGTAAATTGTCTGTTTCAATTGTTTCCTACGCACAAATTACGTATATTATTTGTTCCTCTGTGTTTATTCAATTTGCACCACTCCCAAATTATTATTCTCCACTTTGCATTTATTGTAATGGGAATACACAAGTAGTTAACAAAGGGTAAATTAGTAAAATCACCATTATATGAAATGACCAAATGCTATAATTATTGTGATGGAGGGAGTCTAAGTGTGTTGCTGAGAAGAAATATGATGAAATCAATAATGTGATTCTGGTTTGCATTGCAGCAATGTATGCAAATCAGAATCAATTTAAGCAAAACCAGAATCACAAAATATTATGTGGTTCTGACTTTTGGTTTGCATCCTGGTGTGACAATATAATGAAATGTTGTTGGATATGTGTAAAACATATTTTCCTTGTGAATAATTTGTTATTTAACTTATCAAATAAATATTGTGTTTTTGTTAGACATGAATAGCCTTGTTATAGAAAAGATATAACTAATAGACAAGTGCATCAGTAAATATTTTTGCCATTAATTTTAACAATATCTTGTTATGTACTTTAATGATCACTCGAGTCTTAGCTCTTTACTGTCGCTATTTTACATGTTAGACTGGGCTTATGACAGTGCTAACTGTGCTGCATGTATAATCTTAGCTCCTATGTATATGAAATTTTGCAGTTTTTCCAGTTGTTGTGTCATACTGCATTATTTTTTTAATTGTTTCTCTCATTGTTGTAGACCTAATTCACCTCATAACTATTGTGTTCAGAATGAACTAAATGGCAGGTGGGAAGAGGAGAAAGCAAGACTAGAGAAGTCTAAGTGTGATGCTGAAAAGAAATATGATGAAATAAATGAGCAGGTTTTTACGAATATCTTATGTGAATGTTTTTTTTTATGTATTTTAGTTCGAAAAGATTTCTCTTTTTCTTTTACCTAATATTATGTGCATGGCGAAGGAAAAGAAAAAAGACAAGCTTGAATCTTGACATTTTTTTCAATTTACTACATAACAATATACAACACAGAATCTGACCATCACTAACTTATTTATATTCTTTCTAAAACTTCTCATATCTCAAGCTGGCTTATAAAATGACATGGACAAACCTTATTATAAATGTGTGGCCCATATACATTGTGAGTGGGTGAAATAGGTATTAATATTTGGCCCATATGCCATGAAGGGATAACCATTGATGATATGTAATTTATATTGAGGATTGTTAATATATGGAAGTCAGAACTTCGTCGCTATCAAGCATGCATGCTTTTACTTATCCGCATGTGTCTTATATTGTACTGTGTTGGTTGCTGCCATTTTAGTTACATACTCAACTACGTCAACATATTTGCAGAATAAAATTTTACACAGCCAACTTGAGGCGTTGCATATTCAATGGGCTGAGAAGGAGCGCAGTGCTGCTGGTATTTCACCTGGAAGTAGGGGTGATACATTTGGTGATGCTGGCCTTCAAAACGTTGTGAACTATCTCCGCCGTTCAAAAGAAATTGTAAACACCTTTGTGTTGCTGATATTCTCTCTTTCTTTCAATTGTTTATTCATATCTTGTTATTTAATACTTTGTATATTCTTTAACAGGCAGAAACAGAAGTTTCATTATTAAAACAGGAAAAGCTGCGATTACAGTCACAGGTAATATTTGTACACATGCTGTTATATTTCGTATAACGTGGTGTATGCTCATCAAACTTAAGTTGGTATTTCATGTCTCTACCTCCATTAGGAGTTGTTAAACAATATTATTCTCATTTTGTTCTGTTTTCTGTCTGAGTTTTATTGTGAAAACGCAAGTCCGAGATTGACTATAAATCATCACCCTAAAAACTGGTCTGGGGTTGATTTTAATCGAAACCCTCAAATGGCATCTGATCATATCCTAGATCTATCGTATACATCCACCATCTTATCCACACACCAATCCAAATTGTGTTGGGTCTTTGCAGGCGTATTGGGGAATACAAGTCCCTCATTAACTTTAGACAAAATCTTCAGAGATTATAAATGACAATTTGTCATATTAGAAGTGGGTTTTGTAAAATTGAGTGAAGTCCTAAACCTAAGTAGTTGTGCTTATTTTCATCTAATCTCATGATATTAATCTCAATTAATTAGGAAGAGCTTGGTACTTGTCGTAATCTCTTATCCTGGAACAGTTATTCTGATAATACATGAACTAAGTGCTAATTGTGTTTGGTTTTGTAAACTTTCTAATGGTTTTGAAGTGGTATATTGTTGTTTGACCTCGTGATTCTCTGTAGCTTGAGAGTGCTTTGAAGTCAGCAGAATCTGCTCATGCATCTCTAGAAGCTCAGCGTGTGAAATCAAGATCATTTATGTTTACTGAAGAAGAATTCAAATCCTTACAACTTCAGGTTGATGATCCTATTTTCAGGAACTAAATTCATTCATTTTTTATGGTTATTGATAATAGTATAAGATGTTGATCTTTACCTAGTAAAAGTGTTTCCAGATTATGTTATTTTGATCAATTCAATAATGGGTTGCTTTGTCAATATCATTTCTAGGTCAGGGAAATGAACTTGCTTCGTGAGAGTAATATGCAGCTCAGGGAAGAAAATAAGCACAATTTTGAGGAATGTCAGGTATTCAGATATTTCATCTACCATACTTTCTTCTGGGTCTTCCGGTTCTGTTGTTTTCTGTGCTAATATTCATCATAACAGTTCTGTTGAATATTAGCACAGAATCAATCAGATTCTGTCTTGTTTGACTTATTATAATTGATTGTAAATACAGATTAATTGTAATTAGCTGTATTAGAATTAGCATTTAAAGGGAGAATAAGTAGCATTTATAGACAGAATTATTTCTCCTATTTTCTGGCAAGACTAGCACACTGCCTATTCTATAAATACCTCCTATGTACTGTTTTACAGATTAATGAAATATAGAGCATATTTCTATAAGTTCATAGAAATGCTGTTGATAAGCTAAGAAAACCTCATCTCAGACACGGTTCTCCTGTGACTAATAAATTATTTGTTGATTGTTCGTTAGAAATTGCGTGAACTAGCAGAACAGGCAAGAACTGCCAGAGATAATCTAGAGAATCTTGTAAGGGAAAGAGAAAGTGAACTGGAAGGCCAGAAAAAAGAGATTGAAACACTAAAAACGGAAAAGGAACATCTCAATTCCAAGGTTTCAGAGGTATTTCATTTTGAAAGACTAGAAATTTATTAACGTGCTTTACACTTTTATAGTGCACCTCCACTGTTATTTCTAATATACTTTCTGTTTTATCATCTTAAGTTGCTTGAAAGGTGTAAAAATGTTGATGCGGAGGATTATGATCGAGTGAAGAAACTTGTACAAGATTTGCAGGTTGTTATAGTGAATTTCATTGTTTTCCATATTCTTGTCTCTCACCCTCTGGTGTTGTCTAGCCATTAATTTTGAAGAGTTCCTTTTCCTTTTATACACGAAATCTGTTAGTCCCCTGAAAATGTATAGCCTGTTGACTAAAACTCTTCTTTTCATAATTTTTTTGACGCACTTGAATTATTTCTTCGTATTTTAATTGTACAAATTTAGTTGCATTGTGTTTCTTCTTACTGTTCAATTATTCTAGTTTTTGTTTTGCATCTAATTTAACTATTCAAAATAGTTAACATGCTTGTACATATTTAAAACATTCAATAAGTGAAACAAAACGTATAGATGGTTCTACATCTATGTTTGCAATTTGCAAAATATACTCATCTTGGAATACATGCCTGATTATTTGAACATTGCTATGCACTTGATTTGAAAGTTTTTATACTTGAATTAAGTTGGAAATCAATTTGTATTGTCTAGGGTTCTGGGCACAGAGGCATGCTTGTTATGTTTTCAATTTTTTTATACTCTATTTGAAGAAATATCTTCATTTTTCTTGTCAGGCTAAACTAAGAGACAGGGATGCTCAGATTGAGGAAACTAGTAAAATTCTTTCAGAAAAACAGGAATCTTTTTCACGTTTAGAGCAAGACCTTTCAAACTGCAGATTGGAACTTGTGGAAAAAGAGAAGAGAATTAATGAAATTCCGAAAATTGAGGTCTTTGACATATTCTGTCTTAATTTTAAATAATTGGAAAAAATTATTTTGTTTTGTTTACAAACTGTTGTTATATGGTTGTTCAAGCAGGCTAACCATAAACAGGATGTGGAGAAGAATAGGAAACTGCTGGCACATTTTAAGGTGAGTAGTATTTTCTATTTGTCACTGTATAGTACAGATATTTTTATTGATAATTCCCGTTTCGCGTTTGTTTTCATTCTCTGTTTCCTTTTTCGTACTTTCAGAGAAGGATTGAGGCATTAAATACGGAAAAGGAGGTGCTAGTGAAAGAGAATCAGCAACTTTCTGGACAGTTAAATAAGGAAAAGGAAGATCTAGGGAAAGAGAATCAGCAGCTTTCTAGACAGTTAGATGAAATTAAACAACAAGGTAATTATACAATCTAAGATTTTGTACCTTTTTAATATTATTGGAAATTCCGCCTTCATTGCGGTCTGCCCCTAGCCGCCTAATTGTGGCCTTTGGGTTGCCTTAATTGCAGCTTTCAACACCTTTATCGTGTTGAGTTTGAAGGGGTGGGTTTAGTCCCACATTGTTTAGAGATATGGCCTGTGTGGTGATTATAAAAAGAGTCCCCTCACCTTACAAGCCGGTATTGTAAGGATGAGTTAGACCCAATATAAAAATCTGATACTATTTGTTTGTGGAATGCATTCTTAAAATTGTATGGTGTATATTAGGGAAAAGATCAGCAGGTGATACAGCTGGTGAACAAGCGATGAATCAAGAAAAGGACACTAGAATACAGGTTAGTGTTAGGATTGTTTCCCGGTTTTTAGGATGAAGGAAAACAAGTGATTCAACTTTCTGTTTGCTAGATGCTGGAAAGAACTCTGGAGAGAGTGAGAGCTGACTTAAACAAGGAGAAGGAAGACAAAACTGCGGAGAGAAATAGGCGGCTGAAAAATGAGAAGGCCATAGCGGACTCTTACAAAAATATTGACCTGGTATTTGCCACTTCACAATATAAACTTTGCTTCTGTTTTTTTCTTCTTCAAAATGAGATGCTATGCTTCCATAAATTTCAAAAAAATAAAAATATATTTTTAAATGCACTTGATTATTAGTAGTGTTTTGGAATGGAGATATTGATTTGTTTTAGAGCTTATTGCACGTTTTGATCCATGTAGCTATACCTACCTTGTGTGAAAAAATTGGTTGTGTTGGTATGACTAGAAAATTATGTTATCTATTCAGCAATTAATGCGAGATACACAATCTGGTGAATCGAAGCATCCTTAAAATTTAGGCATATAATGAGACAACAGCTCTGATAATGTAGGATAATATGTAGTTGGCACATCAATTATGTTTGAAGGTATGAAAATGTATTATAATTTTCATATTACTATTCAATTATTATGATTTGTTTTGGTGTTTTTTTTAATTCAGATTTGGATTCTTGTTAATATAAAGATGAATGCGTAAAAATGAAAGACTGTTTTCACTTGATGAACTCGATGAATTCAAATAGTACCAGAATTGTTGATCTTGTAATTAGTTCTAACCCAAAGAATCAGGAGGAAAATACAGTTTCCTATAATTCAAATTGTTCTAGTCAACTAATAAATACAAATTAGAAAAGAAAATCAATTCTGATCACTTCCCATAATTATTCTTAAGACTGAAAATATGTTTATCATATCATATTATGTGGGGAGAATGTACATTTATATGGGTAGGAGTCTCCTAGTTAACCCCTAATTAATAAAGAAGATTAATCAATACAGTCAATACAATAAATACTGAAGTTAAAACTAAACAGTCACAACTTTTCAATATCTCAACACTCCCCCTCAAGGTGGTGCGTATACATCATATGCATCCATCTTGTCACATATATAAGTTATCCGAGGACTCCGTAGAGATTTAGTAAAGATATCAGCAAGTTGATCCTTGGAATTGACAAATGAGGTTCTGATGATTCCGGTGATAATCATCTCTCTAAGAAAGTGACAGTCAACTTCAATATGCTTTGTCCTCTCGTGAAAAAACTGGATTGGAGGAGAGGTGTAAAGCTGATTGATTATCACATACAAGTTCCATTTGATCAACCTCACAAAAAATGTAATTCTTGCAGTAAATGTTTCAACCACTCAAGCTCACATGTAGTATGAGCCATAGCTCGATACTCGGCTTCTGTACTCGATCGGGAGACAACAGTCTGCTTTTTGCTCTTCCATGAAATCAGATTTCCGCCCACATAAATGCAATAACCAGAAGTAGACCGTCTATCACTTGCATCTCCTGCCCAATCGGCATCTGAATACCCAACAATATTTGTGTGGCCTCAGTGAAAACAGGTCCTTTTTCGGGTGCTCTTTTGATATACTTAAGAATTCAAACAACTGCATTCCCATGATTGACACAAGGAGTGTCAAGAAACTGACTTACGACGCTAACTGGAAAAGATATGTCCGGTCTGGTCAAGGTGAGATAATTCAATTTTCCCACTAGTCTTCGGTATCTGCCTAGATCATAATAGGGCTCCCCCTGGTTAGGAAGAAGCTTTACATTAGGATCCATAGGAGTATCAACTGGTTTACAATCTATAAGACCTGTTTCCTCCAAAATATCAAGGGCATACTTCCTCTGAGAGATAGCAATACCAGAGTTTGATTGAGCCACTTCAATCCCGAGAAAGTAACGAAGAGGACCTAAGTTCTTAGTCTGAAAGTTTTGAAATAGATGTTGTTTTAATGCCTTGATACCTTCGTAATCATCACCGGTAATTACAATGTCATCAACATAAACCACAAGGTAGATATATTTATTTGATGTTGAGCATTTAAGAAAAACAGAATGATCTGATTCGCAACGGGTCATCCCAAACTGTTGTAGGACTTTGCTGAATCGACCAAACCATGCTCGAGGCGATTGTTTCAATCCATACAAGGACTTTTTCAATTTGCATACCAAACCATGCCCACTTGTGCAACAAACCCAGGAGGTTGCTCCATATAAATCTCTTCTTCCAAGTCACCTTGTAAGAAAGTATTCTTGATATCCAACTGAAACAGGGGCCAACGTCTCATGGCAGCCATAGCTATAAAGAGGCGAACAGATGTCATCTTCGCAATTGGTGAGAAGGTATCACTATAATCCTTACCATAAACTTTACTATAACCTTTTGCCACTAACTGAGCCTTTAATCGATCAACCTGTCCATCAGGTCCCACTTTGACATTAAACACCCACCTGCAACCAACAATAGATTTTCCAAGAGGAGGTGGAACAAGCTCCCAAGTTTGGTTTGATTCTAACGCAATCATCTCATCAATCATGGCCTGTTTCCACCCTGGATGAGATAATGCTTCATGAAGTGTCTTAGGAATTGAGACAGTTGAAAGAGCAGAAACAAAAGCCAAGTAGGAAGGAGACAATCGGTGGTAGCTCAAAAAATTATAAATAGGATGAGGATTAACGGTAGACCTTTTATCTTTACAAAGAGGTATAGGTAAGTCAATGGGACGCTCAGGTGGAACCGCAGTAGGAGAAGAGACTGGAACAGTACCTGAATCACTAGAATTAGTAGCAGGGGTCTTAGGAGTTGAATCATTGGAATCAATAAGAGCTGTTTCTGGAGCTTCAACATATCAACGCTCATAAGTAATACCATACCGACGGAACTCATCGTTACCTTGTGACTGTGGAGGATTTTGAGTAGAGACAAATGGCTCAAATAGAGGAATGGGCATGACCTGGGAAGTAGTAACATCAGATGTAGAAGTTGTAGAACCAGATGTAGTGGGTGAAGCAAAGAATGGTTTATCCTCAAAGAAAGTAACATCTGCCGAAACATAAAAACAATGTGCAGATGGACAATAACAACGATGCCCCTTTTAGGTTTTAGAATATCCCAAAAACACACATTTGACAGCTCGAGCAGACAATTTATCACGGCCAGGAGAGAGATCATGTACAAAACACGTAGATCCAAACACACGAAGAGGGACAGCGTACAATGGATCCTTAGGAAACAAAAGTGAGTATGGTATTTCATTACCCAATACCGATGATGGCACGCGGTTTATCAAATAAGAGGCAGTGAGAATGGCATCACCCCAAAATCTGAAAGGTGCATGAGCATTGATCAATAAAGTTCGAGCTGTGTCAACCAAATGACGATGTTTTCTTTCAGCGACACCATTTTGTTGCGGTGTGGGAGACATTGATCTTTTATTGGCACGACTTGGAAAAGATACTCTGACATGTTTGCCAAGCTGACATGATTCACAATCCAATGACTTTAAATGTGACAGGTGAGGAACTAATACCTTTAACTTATCCAAACTTGGATGATCCAAATGACGATGAATGATATCTGGAGATGCAGAAACACCACAAATGGTGGATGGATGAGAATGGAGATAATAGAGACCCTGCGATTGAGATCCTGTTCCAATTGTCTTTCCCGTACTTCGGTCTTGTATAAGGAAAGAGTCGGAAGAAAATGTTATAGAACAATTGAGAGATTGAGTAAGTTTACTGATTGAGATCAAATTAAAAGGACTTCCAGGTAAGAATAACACATAATTCAAGGATAGAGATTGCAGAGGAGAAGCTTGACCAATGCCAGTAACTTGTGCCTTAGAACCATTAGCAACAGTAATGTTGTGAGGTATCTTAGGAGGTGACAAATTAGAGATAAGAGAGGGATCACCAATAACATGATCAGAAGCACCAGAATCTAAAACCCATGATCTAGTAGAGTGAGATAGGCACACCATAGAATTGTTGAAATGAGCCAATGTGGCTGAAGAGGAAACTGGTTAGATCCCCATTAAACAACACGAAACAAAAACCAGGACGGTTCCCTTTGGACACTGAACGACTGAATTGAGAATAGAAAATATAATAAAAATATAGGGCTAGCCTTGACAGCAACTGAACCCAAAGACAAAACTAGGATTTCAGAACCATGCTCTGATACCATCTTAAGACTGAAAATATGTTTATCATATCATATTATGTGGGGATAATGTACATTAATATGGGTAGGAGTCTCCTAGTTAACCCCTAATTAATAAAGAAGATTAATCAATACAATAAATAGTGAAGTTAAAACTAAACAGTCGCAACTTTTCAATATCTCAACAATTATCTACAGTCATTGTATACTCTTTTTTGTATTAAATTGAACTTTATAGTCTTGGTTTTCCATGTTCGTGTATAATCGTGAACGACATCAAACCATATTTCCATGTTAGTATAAATCGAAGCACATGTATGTCATGTGTCTAGCTTGCTAGTGACATGTGCTATCAAGGTTAGGATTTCTGCCAGATTATCATCGGTGTATCCCAACTTATGTTACACGGATACATATCTGACACCAGTGCATTGACAAAATGTTGTATCTGTGTCAAGTCAATTACTGCTGATAATTCACTTATTCAGTAGAATTAATTAGATTCCAGAATCTTATTTTGTTTCCTTTACTTTTGTCCAGTCCTATGAACCATATTTGTTTATTTACTTTCAGGAGAGAAAACAGTTTGTTAGTGACCTCGAGAGGCATAAGGAGGCGCTGAAGCGATTGTCTGATGAAGTTGAAAAGCTTAAGACTCTTGTTGGTAATCTTCCTGAGGTACATGATTTAAAGAAAGGAATTTTTGTTCAACTGTACTAATTTTGAGTGGACAGACATGATTTGGCTTACTGGGATTATGTTATGTATCTCGATTGTTTGCTATTATATTTGACTTAAATAACCAAAACAAAGGAAAAAGAAAATTAGACACCTGAAAAATTATCAAATATTAACTAGTTCAGTGGAGGGCATGGGGAGGGATTTTGCTGATTGTGAGGTGATTTGATGCCACGTTGTCATGACTGAATTTGACGGATTTCTATTAGCCTCCTGGTCATCACTTGGAGAGTCTGACAGTAGAACTAAAATAAATAAAGAAATTTAAAATTTGAAAAAGCTAAAAATTAAAGAACAAACACCAAAAAAATCATTATTTTATTCAACCAAAATGTTACTGTAATATATATATTTATATTTTATCAATCAATAATTCTTAATCCATATTAGTTGACTTTGCCATTCCTTTTTTTGCTATTTCTTAGGGAACCAATGCTGCTCAACTTCTTTCAGGATCCAATGTTGATGACTTCTCTGCTCCTTATATGGCTGCTGTTGAAAATTTTGAAAAGGAAGCTCATGCAGTATGTGTCACTCTTGGTGATCCATCGACAGTTACAGATAGCTCAGCAGCGGCTGCAGGTTATTTTATCGTTTTTTTTATATATATATATACATATATATATATATATATATATATATATCTATCTATATATATATCCTTTACAGCATGATTGTTTTAAATGCAAGTATTTCAAAAAAGAGTTTACAAAGGATGAGACGGAAAGTATGCAGTTTTCAATTTGTTGTAAATTTGTAATGGTTCTTATAATCCTTCATATACTTATATAATAACCACATCATGGCAGGTTCTCTGGTCCACACTCAACTCCCAAGCATAATACCCTCAACGGCCCCTGTGACGAGCAGTTTACCACCTAAGGCCACTGGAGAAAGTGAGAAAAGGCTTGCACTGACGAAATCTAGTAATGAAACTCGTAAAACTGGTAGGAGACTGGTCAGGCCACGACTAGTAAAGCCAGATGAACCACAAGGGGACACTGAAATGTCTGATGCTGAAGGACTTGGGGGCAATAAACCTGGACCTTCTAGTGACGCAGAAACCCAAAGCAATTTTGGTACATCATCTCAACCAGTGGCTCGGAAACGTGTGGCTCCCACCTCAACATCTGAGTTACGTGAAGAATCTTCGGCACCTGGTGAGAAGAGCTCTGATGTAGCAGCACCTGCATTAAAGAAGCCCAAAGGATCTGAGTTTTCAGAAGACAGCGGCGAAGAACAACCTGCTACAACCCCAGAATTCACTTGCAGTCATCCAGTTGCTGAAGAATCATTTGAAAGTGGTGAGTTGCCACAAGGCCAAAATGAGGAAGTAGGTGAGGCTCAAAATGATGATGAGAATGCTGTGGGGAAGGATGAAGAATCCGAAGATCCTCCAAACATGGATGGTACTGGTCAAGAGGAATTACAAGATGACAAGACTGGAGTTTCAGAAGAGAATCTGGATCAACCAACAGAAACACAAATGGTGTCTGATGAGATGCAGATGGATCATACTGAGATAGACAACCAGCAATCAACATTGCCTCTCGGTAGTGAGACAGAAGAGGGGGAGATGTTGCCGGAAGCCGGAGATCCTGAGGGTGGTTTTGATGGATCTAACATGGAAAACCAAGAATCTCGGGAGGCAACCCCTGAACCTTCCCCAGCTAGGGTTGATGATGATGATGCTCTAGAGGCCGGTGAGATTAATTCGCCCGAGGTTTCAACTGATGATAAGAATGATGAAGGTGAATTGGTTGAGGATGCTGCTGATGGATCTGATAAATTAGCTGATGTTAACAAAGCAGCATCAGTTGAGACTGATCAGGTGGTTGAGCCTGCACCTGTTGCGAGCGAGAGTAATTTGCAGAGTAGCGTTGCAGAAAGTAGTTCATCAAAATTACCTGTTTCAAAGCAAGGGGCAACTAGGTCTCCTTCTAAACAAGAAGACGTAAAGCCAACATCACCGATAAAGCCAACATCACCAATTAGTGATATGTCAACTACAACTACCATTAATTTACAAGAGCGAGCCCGAGAGAGAGCTCAATTGAGACAAGCCGGACAAGCTGGGGTGTTCTCCACCACAGCAAGAGGTCGTGGCAGAGTTCCCCGTGGTCGGGTGGTTCGAGGTCGTGGTCGCAGACCACCATCTAGTGATGCATGAATGCAACGAATGCATCTGTAATTGACAAAACTATTTGACCTTTGCATTAGGTCTTGTGAACTTCGTCTAATATGGTAAAACAGTTGATTTGAGTAGGTGTAAATGGGCAATCAGTTATAATATTATGTAAATACAATTTTGTTTTGCACTTATTTCTACTTTCTAGTTTTGTTTTCATTATACTGTGACTTAATGCTGAATTGAGATCGGTTTACATGCTTGGTATCATAATCGAATGGTGATTTTATTTCATGCGCATTCCATTATTGAGGTCCTCATGTTGGGGGAAAAAAAGAATGGTGATTTTATTTTATCTCGATTAAAGAATTTATTATCATACTATTTAATTACGGTTCTCTACTTTTTTTTTTGTTTTGAAGGAAGTATTACGGTTCTCTACTTAAATTCTATTTATCTAATGGAAAAGTACAAAGGAAATTGACAAAAGTGACATGCATTTTTTTAGTAATAGGAAGCTATTTGTATCTTTATAATCTGATTGCAATCAAATAATATTCTGATTGCATAATCAAATCAAATTCATTCATGGATTGCAATCTATTCATTTTCCGGTTTTTTCCTAAAATATTGTTGGTTTGTATTTTAAAACGGTAAATTGTAAAAAAAGAAGAAAGATTTTGAAATTATTGTATCCATTGTTTTAAAGGTTAAATTGCAAAGATATGTATTTGATTTAAATAAGGCTTAATTGCATGTTTGATCCCTTATGTTTATTTTAGTTTTCAAGTTGGTCCCTTATGTTTTAAAAGTTTCAAGTTGGTCCCTTACATTTTAAAAGTTTCAAGTTGGTCCAAAATGTTACTCACATTGTAATAAGTTAGTCTCTCCCGCGACATGATATTGAGTTTAATAAAACAAAAAAAAATTAAAAAATGTTTTAAAACTGGTTTTCTAAATACGTTAAGTTTCATCGCCTATATTGTCAATCCGAATCTTTAAACGTTAAGTGACCGAAGGGACTAACTTATTCCAACGTAAGTAACGTTTTTGACCAACTTGAAACTTTTAAAACGTAAAGGACCAACTTGAAACTTTTAAAACATAAGGGACCAACTTGAAAACTAAAATAAACATAAGGTATCAAACATGCAATTAAGCCTTTAAATAAAGATCAAATATATTTGACTTTTTCGTATAAAAACAATATATATATATATATATATATATAAAGTAGATAAAATAGTCACAATGAAGGGGGGTTTGAATTGTGACCCTTTAAAAATTATCCCGAAACTTAAAAACAATTCTCAAGTAGTTTACTTGGAAGTGTTAAGTTAATATTCTGACTTCAGAACGTTCTGAAGTTCATACACAAAAACTGTTTAATAAAGTAAATGTGCAAGTGTGTGTTATGTATACTGTAATTAAAGAGTATAGAGAAGAGAGAAAGAACACGCAGAGATTTATAGTGGTTCACCCAATATGGGCTAGTCCACTCCTCACAATCTTGTGAGATTTTCCACTATGATGCTTGAGATAACCTCTCAAATCCTGCACCTTACAATCTTTGTTCACCTGAACA
>Ga0228711_1000882_pt1 | contig 40996 bp, 22 predicted proteins | sample MedpolnodulmetaG_2_FD_177996 | JGI IMG/M metagenome (GOLD analysis project Ga0228711, IMG submission 177996) | Root nodule microbial communities from Medicago polymorpha collected in Santa Monica, California, United States - brown nodules | ecosystem: Host-associated > Plants > Roots > Nodule...
TATTGACTTATTTGTTTAATCAAGTACTATATTATAGGCTAAAATACTATATTTGTGAGCACGTTCAATTTAATATCTCGATAGGTTAAATTTGTATTCTACAAAAATGGTTGGATGTTAAAATATTTAATTATCAATTTTGACACTTGTTAAAACCGTTACATCCTAATTAATATGATTTAATTGTTTGATGAAAGTTAACCGCTAAATTATTTTTTTTACAGAGTAGATCTAGTTTATGAAATATGAAACAAATAAAAAAATAATCTCATATTTGATATCAAAACAACAACAATTTAATACTTAGTCACACTAGTACATAAATATATAATTGAATAACTCTTGATCTCTTAACAAAAAAATCGATCAGTAATATAAACTACGTTTACACAAACATGTAATTATGTTGCACCATTTTGTCATATCATCTGATATTGGTACTTAAAACATATAATAAAATATAATTGATTGTTTATTCTAGTAAATTCACTTACACATTAAACACACATGTATATATAATTTTTATGTAACTTTTTATTTTTTTATTTTAATCATTTTGCAACTATATACCTGCCTAAATTGATATAACATACATACATACATATACATATTATGTTCAACAACAAAGCTAGAGAAATTTTTACGAGGGGGCTAAATACAAATAATTTGTTTAGGCAAAGAAAACTTATATATTTTAAAATATTATATATTAAATTTAAAGGTTAATTTTTTTAAAAAGAATGTCTAATATCTGTAAAGTTAGACTTCGAGAAGTCAAATATATTCATAATTGAATATTTGCTAAATAAACTAAAAATTTCCTTTTCAACCTAGACTATTAAGCTATTTGCATTAAATTATCGTCTATTATGTTTGACTATTGATAATTTTTATTATTTGAAATGTTTTCTCTATAATTGTTGTAGAGACCGAAATGTCAAAATAAGACAAATAAGTTTATTAATCAAGTAATAATTTTTTAACCTTTTAATTTATGCTAATATTTTTGCAAATGAATTTGTTTGAAGTAGCTACAAAAATATTATTGGGGTAGCTAGCCATGTTAATACACCTAATGATTCAATAAAAATAAAAAATTGTCCAATTGTCCTGAGTTTAGCTCTAGGATTTTTATCCAAACTTGGGAAAATTGACTTTCCACTGTTTTTCCTTCTGAAGTGGTCGTCGGTGTAAACATGAAAGTTGTATATATGAATGTTAGCTTTTATTTGTCGTTGGTTTGACTTTATTGAGATTTCTAGAACTTGAGTTATGATTAAAATACTACATGTGAGTCATGTTGCGTTTTTCATGAAACTTCAGCATAACTTTTTCAGTGAACCATGAAACATCCTTGAAATTAATATTGAGTTTAAGAAAGTCATTAAAGTGAATAAATTAATATTTAATTATGGAGTTGTGATATTTAATGATATGTATATAATAATATGAATATAATGTATAAATTAAAGATGTGAATACTTGATTTACACATAGTGATGGATACTTGATTTTGATTAAATGACTTAGCATAACATGAATGATTTAATTTAGAATGTTTTTGCATAAACATGATGATTAAAATGGATATTGATCAATTTGTGATTTAATTACAGTAGAAACTCTATAAATTAATAATGTCAGGACTGAAGAAATTTATTAATTTAGAGAGTTATTAATTTATCGATAAATTAATAATTATTAATTTAAAGAGTTTTTAAGTAATTATACAGTACATACCAAACAAAAAGGCAAATCAAGGATACAAAACCTGTTTTTTTTAGAGATTTAAGACCACTTTTACACAAAAACAGGTCTGAAATCATTAAAAATCAGGTCTTGTATCCCTGATTTGCACTAGTGTGTCTCTTAGAATTACGTTGCAGCGAACCTTGGGACTCAACGTAAATTAGTAATTACTGTGTTCATATGCATTGGAAAAATACAATACAAAAATACAACACCTGAGCTATTTGATGCAATAAGAAAAGTTAGAGATGATCTCCAACAGACTTGAACTTTAAAAGAAAACAGACAACTATTGAATCATATTTCAATAGAGTGTAATTTTTTTTTCTTCAGTTTCTATGAATTATTAATTTATGATTTTCTTGGGACCGAAAATTATAAAGGGATCTCCCGAAAAATTATTATCTTATTATTTTATCGAGTTTTTCAATTTTTTACATTAGCCCAAGTCGGGATCGGACAAATTTATTATTTTAGAGAGTTTATTAATTTACCGAGTATTAATTTAAAGAGTTTCTACTGTATGAAGTAATGATGAATTATGACACGTTAGTTTTTAATTGGTTATGTGATGATGATAATGTGATGAATAATGGTTGATTTGGTTATAGATATGTGAGTGAAACATTGATTAACTAAGTGTAAGTGGCGAATCGTTTAAGATGCAAATTGACTAAATGAGGAGATGTTGTTTAATTGATGTTATAAAATGATGATGCAAATATTATGATGATTTTAATGGGATAAACATGATGATGTGATATTATGACGATGTTGCTGTGATAAACATGATGATGATTGAGTCGTTTGAATGTTGTGCATTGTCGAGTCTTGGTGAAATGTTCGTGCATTCATATTCTTGTAATCTTGATGATGCGAATCGCGATTACGTGAGAATAATCTAGTAACATAATTCCGAATTATCCAATAATCTTGATCATGTGGGATCAATCAGTAATATAACTCTGACAACCAAAAACGGTACCACATGCATATAGAGCCGAATAGAGCATTGCATGAACATGAGTCTATGTGAAAGTTGTGCATTTGATTTTATGAATCTATGTGAAAGATGTGTACATAAATATGTGTGTTCATGTGATAATTGTGTGTTTTTACAATGATGGTGAAGTGTGAATACTATGTATCCGACTTGGAGATAAAGCGACAATGTGAATATTTGTTGTATCTTTGTGATGACGATTTGAGAGTTGTTGTTTTTAATTAATTGAATGAGATTACATGTGATAATAATATTGATAGGAAATGAATATGTGTATTTATATGATATGCGATCCTAAATGTTATGCATGAGTTCATATATTCTTTATATTGAACGTATGTCTTACCATCTAGTGACTTTTAGGTCACCTGCATCCTCCTGGTGTAGAAGTGCATGTTGAGGACTCTTGGTCGACATGGGTATCCGAGGACGGCTTGATGCCTACTTGCCTTTCTATGCTTTTATTTCGGAGTCGTGTCTAGAGAGACTCTGATTTAGGTTGTTGGAAATTTTTGTTTATGTTCGGTTTTATGTTTTGAGGAACCATTGAATTCATTTGATGATGTATCTGAGATTTGAGATTATGACTTTATGTTGTTTTTGTTGAAGCAAAAATCTTTTTTCATGAATGTTTTAATGATAACAAACCTCGTGGAATAAATGATAAGTTTTATGAATGGTGATCTACTAATATTTGAACTTGAGTTTTTATTAAAAGAACAGGAATCACACAAGTGGATAAGTTAGAAGCCACCCACATTGATAGGTGTATTATATCTACTCAACAACGAAAAAATGAGTATATCATCAGTTGAGACAACAAAATCATATCTCCATGATGATTCATAGCTCAAAAATCATGACGGAAGAACGTACATCACAAGCTACACAAGAATGTGCTTGAAGTCATGTGACAAAACTCTATTGAGTTTTATGTTATATGATAAAAGGAAATATGCATACAAGTTACGAAGATTCTCAGAACCTCCTCAAAGTATCACACTTCCAAAGCTTCTGAAGTTTAGAGTTCAGAATGTTCATATAAACAGAGTTCAGGATGTTCATATGAATGAAGTTCATAATAATCATAAACATTAACCCTGAATATATCCAGGATTACTTCATGGATAAACAAGAATATTTCAAGTCATCGGTTACAAGCAATGATGCAAAGAAATATTCTTTTGGGTTTCAAAGAAAGAATCATCTTGTTTGTCAAAACAAATGATCTCTCATTTATATGCTTCAAATAGTTTTTGAAGGGAATAAAGAAACAACCTTCATAAGGTTCAAAGTGTTAAATAACATCAGAATGTTCAGCATAAAGTACAACCTTCAAAAAGGAAGGAACCCAGAAGAAACATTATGAAGTTCATATGTATGAACTCAAAAGGAAATCAGAAGGTTGCTCAAAAGGTTCATTAGAGCAAACCCATAAATCAATGTCCACACCAAGAACATGTAAGAACAGATGTGACATGAATATATCTTATGCAGACAATGATTTTGACTTTAGATCAAGAAATCATTAAAGACATCTATGGTGATTAAAGGATTAGTGGACTTTGATAGTTCTTTGTATTTGTGCGTTCTTAAGTGTTTTACTAAGACAGGAACAAGATTTAAATCATACCAAGATACAAGAAATCAAAGGACATTGAATTCATGAACTAATTCTGAAGTTCAGAAAGTTAGTTCAGAATGTTGATCAGTGAGTTGATCATGACGTTCTGATGAAAGTTCAGAAGGTTGTTCATAACCAAACCCAGAATCATCAAGAACATGAAGAACATGCAAGGTACACGTGACATGAATAAATGTTCAGTAAAGTACATTGACATGGATCAATCAAGCAATGAAGGCATTTACAAGATTAATGTCAAAAAGGATATTCAATGTTCATTCAAGACTATGAACACCTGAAGTACTAGGAATATTCCAATGAGAATATCATCCTAGATGTTGCAATCACTGCACTTCAGTTTTGTTTTTACTATTAGGATTGATTGCACCAGATGCAAGTCTTACAAATCATCCTAAGTGAAACAGATGGAACATTCTGATGATCAGAATGTTCAGCTCTGCACATGCTTTAAATTGTGAACAGTACAGTAGGTGAAAAGCAAAAGCAAGCTCATGTTAGATTCAATTAGAATTAGACACATAAGGGAGCAGGTACTGTTCAGTATCAGAAAATCTCTTAAAGCATGGGCCTGAAGATTGCAGATCCACTACTCTCTCCTGCACACAATCTAATGCAGATCTGGAGCAACTTTATTCAACTTTATCCATCTTTATTCAGCAACATTCTGATGTACATGGAAAAGTTAATACTAATGGATATTGCCTCAGAAAATCATATGAAACACATATGATAAACCCAGAAACTCATGTGTTCATTCATTATATGATGAACCCAGATGAATGTCTGATGAACATCAACATTCTGATGAAGAACACAACATTCTGATGTTCATCCTGAAGAACACAACAACATTCTGATGGTCAGAATGTTTACCCAAAATTTCAAGTAAAAGTTTGTGGGGCCCAAGGCATGTGGCATAACACCATTGGGCACCCTACAACGGCTATATGAGCCCAAAAACTCTATAAATAGAGATCAAAGGCTCAACATTACTTGCACCATTGCAAAACATTCAAGAAAACAATTGAAATTGTTTGAAGGCCTAGCAATTGAATTGATCATCACTGAAGACGCTTTTTATCTTCTTTGTAGTGTAAATCAATTCTCTTTGTTATCTCTTTTAAAGACAACTTCTTCTCCTCCCTCTTCTGGTTGATTCTCAAACATTCAAACTTCTCACAAATTGTAATCAAAGTCTCATCTAACTTTAGGGGTACTAAAGTGTTAGCTTGACCAAAGGTTATAAAAGTTTAAGTGGTTAACTTAACAACAAGGTGCAAGCCTGCCGAGGCTTAGAGAATGCAAAGGTGTAAGTGTTCAGGTGAGCACAGATTGTAAGGTGAAGGATTTAAGAGGTTATCTCAAGCATCATAGTGGAAACTCTCACAAGATTGTGAGCAGTGGACTAACCCACATTGGGTGAACCACTGTAAATCTCTTTGTGTTGATTCTCTCTTCCCTATACTCTTTACTACTGCAAACACAAACACATTTACTTTATTAAACTGTTTTTGTACTCAGACATCAGAACGTTCTGAAGTCTGCTATTAACTTAACCATTCCAAGTTTCAACTTGAGAATTACTTTTTAAGTTTCAACTTGGTATTAAAAAATATAAGAATTTATATTATATTTATTTTCGACAAAATGATTTATATTATATTTATTAAATTATTGTTATTATTGAAAAGAATAAAAATATAAGAATTTATATTATATATTTTTTCGACAAAAGGATTTATATTATATTTGTTAAATTACTGTTATTATTGAAAAGAATAAACATGGTTTTATGAGCCTGTTACAATTTGAAAGTCACAAATATTTTTACTTACAATTGTAATCAAAATAACAGAAAACCCTTAACCTATTGTTGTTTTTGTGTCATAGTAACCTCAAATGAAAAAAATAAACCAAATTCCCAATGTGTGTGTTGTTGTTTTTGTGTGTGTGGCAGAAATTCAACTATGAAATAAGTAAAGATAACCAGCAACCATGGAACCGGTGGCGGTGTTTATGGAGATTAAAGACAATGTTTTTAATTTTTTTTACTAAAGGTTGAAGACAATGTTAGAATAAAATACAATGTGGAGAGACCACAATAAAATTTGTACTCCTCCTTAATCTAATGGTTATAAAATACTTTCCCATGGTGGAAATCAACTCTCCTTTTCCATGCTAAACCTCACCTTGGCAAAATTACTATGATAGTCCTTTATCTTATTTAGTTGTAACAAATTTATCCTTTATCTTTTTTTTCCATGGATCCTTGATCATTATAAATACACACAATTTTATTATTTTTTCTATTTTTTATTATAAGATTGATGAGGTGTCAAGCCACACAGAATAATTTATTTTTTTAATATAAAAAATTGTAAAATTCATATGAACATTAATCTTCTTCGTCCACATCTTCATGGCGTTCACCATTCTCTTCTCTACACCAAAAAAATCCACTCAAACCCACCTTAAAATTGCATGGATTTTCGGGTTCTATTACTTTCATTTTCTTATAAACTCCATAATCAAATTTCTAATCAAATGTCTATTACTTGCATACCAACTTAATTTTTTGGTTGATGAGTTCTTATTATTATTATTATTGTTGTTGATTGTTCCTATTTTTATGTATTATAATTTAAAAATAACTATATGAAAGATAAAAATAATTTTTTAAATAAAAGATAAAAGATGAGTGTGGAAGAAAAATTAAGCCAAAAAGGATGTGGATATGGAAGGAATAATAATATAAATCTTCTTTATAATTATTTAGTATAGATAAATAGATAGATAATTAAGAAAGTATGGGAAACCCATTTAAAGAATCCATATACTAAATGGTAAATACCAAGGATCGTGGATGCAAAAAAGAGTGAAAGTTTTTTGTTGATTTTTTTTTTTTTTATATATTGAAATTAAATGTAAAAGAAAAAATTAAGACACAATTCCATGTTTGAATGGATTTATTCTTCCCCTTCTTTTTAAAAAAATATAAAAAATGAAATGATATAAATATAGAGTCCACGGGCACAAGAAACGATGAAAGAAGCTTTGAGTTGCAGCAGTTACAGTGGCAGTTATAAAATCACCACCAAACCCACAGTGATTCTATTTTCACCACCGTCGATATCACTGTTTCGCCACCGTCGTCTTCACCGGAACACTCCATTTTCCTCTTCGATCATCACTCTCAGGTTCATTATCTGATTACTCCACTTCACAGTACATAAGTTGCACGTCCTTTTGGTATGCAACTTTTAGTCCTTGCATGCTTTAATTGCTGATCGATCCATTGGATTTACGATGTGGAAGCTTCAGTAGCTTATTCATCAATTTTAAGTGATTTTTTTTTTTACTGAATTCAACTAAAGTGATTGTGCATGTTTGGTTTCACTTTTGCAGTTGACAAAATTGATTATGTGCATGTTTGGTTCTGCTGTGATAAAAATTGATTTTAGTTAAAAGTGACTTGAATGTAGATGATTTATGTTTTGTTACATTTACGTACAAGTGAGTTAAGCAAAAAATTCTGGTGTGAAAATCACTGTTTAGACTCAAAATCTACAAGTTAGAATCAATGCAAAATCAATTTTACTCGAGAGAAACATGTCAAAATTTCAGTGTAAAAATTGATTATAAAGGTGTAGAATTGATTTTGACATGTTTGATCGCTCTTAATCAGAATTGATTTGCTTCTAGAATTGATTCTAACCTGAAGCTAGAAATTGTAGCTTTTGACTCTATAATTGATTTTTACACTCAAATTTGTTTGTTGTTCAACTCATATTTACATGCATGTGTCCAATAATAAACGACTTAACCTTAAATTCACATTTAGACGAAATCAATTTAAGAAGAATCAATTTTTGTTTCAGCAGAATCAAACACACACAATAAGATAGAGCTAACGCGTTTTTGCTCTTACTTACCTGATTGTAATTATGATTATTGTTTTCTTATTTCATTTCATATTAGTAAAACCATTTTCATGATCATTACTATTTTTAATTTTTTTTTTGGTTTACATGGCTATTAATTGTGTTTATGCTTTTTTTGGCTTGCAGAAGAAAGAGATTTATTGAGAAGTTTATATCCAAAATGGCTAATTATGAAGGACAAGTTTCTAGTGGTAGTAGCGATGTTAGAACTGGGAAGATGATTTTTGAACCTATTTTAAATGATGGAGTATTTCGATTTGATTGTTCTCTAAATGATAGAGATGCAGCATATCCCAGTATTTCTTTTGTGAATAGTAAGGATAGAGAGACTCCCATCACTGGCACTCACAAGGTTCCTTCATATACCCCTACTTTTGAGTGCCTTCTAGAGCAGCAAGTTGTTCAACTTGAGGTCAGTTGCTTTTTTTCTTTTCTTTTGGTTTCTGACATCAGAACTTTTGATTGTTTTATTATAAGACTCTGCTTTGTCAAGTCCAAATTAGTGTATACACTCGTATGATTAAAGTAGAATGATTGAAGTATAGTTGTTTGGTAACAGTCCTTATCTCACAACTTATAGTATTTTTTTAACTTACTTCCAGCATTTTTTGAGATGTTAGCGTTTGAGCTTATAGTGGATCATTTTTCTCTCTCATTTTTACCCTTATTATCTTGATTAATTTTTAAAAAAAAAAATTAAAAATATTTTTTGTCCTTTTATATTTATCTGTTAGTTCATCCAGTAATTTTACGAACACTTCAAATTCAATCTACTAGCTTATCCGCTATAAGCTCATTTGTTATCAGCTAGTTTATCCGCCATTTGCTACTTTTTACCAAAGAGAGTCTAAATCTTGGTTGCCTTTTAGCTCAAGTATTGTTTGTTTGTTTATCTTTTTATTCTCTCTTTTAATTTTTGTCCTGGTCTAGTTTGCTGCTCATGCAATTCCATTTCCCCTGCTTTCAAAAGTTGATTGAATTTGTTTTTGAAGCAGCTACCTGTAGGTACCTCCCTCTATGGGACTGGAGAAGTTAGTGGACAGCTTGAGAGGACAGGAAAAAGAGTAAGTCAGCTATATGAAAGTTTTAGTTTCAAAGAGATTTTCTTAATATCTATATGCTCATGAGTTATAATTTTATTTTAAGGTTTTCACATGGAACACTGATGCATGGGGTTATGGTCCTGGAACTTCATCGTTATACCAATCACATCCGTGGGTGTTGGCTGTTCTTCCAAATGGCAAGGCCCTAGGAATTCTTGCTGACACTACTAGGCGCTGTGAGGTGCTGTTGCATTTAGCTTTATGTCATTTATTGAGGTTAACCTAGACAATACACATATGTTCTTTGATAATGATATAATTATCTGTTTGATGGTCTTTTGCTGTGCTCATGAGCAGATAGATCTGAGGAAAGAATCAACAATACGTTTCATTGCTCCATCCTCATATCCTGTCATTACATTTGGTCCTTTTGTTTCACCTACGGAAGTGTTGATATCTCTATCAAAAGCAATTGGTAATTTTCTAAACAAAGACTACAATTATAAATGATATAGCTTCACATAGGATGTTATGCACTTCTTTTGTTGGACAAACTGATGTCCGTCTTTGGTTGATGAATGTAGTTCTTATTATTGGAAGAACCTAGTACCTAAAGTTGACCCACATGAAATCAGGGTTCATATGATACACATTTTGATATGTTGCATGCATGCACAAATATTCTTAACATACTAATATGCAATGCAATGGGTTTGGGATGGTGCCTCAAGTGAATAAAAGAGCAAAATCTGCAAAACTGTGGTGGAAATGGATTCTCTGAGCATGCACTAAGATTCAGGATATTTTATGTTTAGATTCAAGAAAAGGCCAATTTTAAGTTAAAACTCCATGCATGTGTTAGATGTGAACATTATTCTGTACAACAATTTGCATCATCATCATCATTTACTTTATTCTGGTGGTGAAAGATACTTCCTTACGGATTCTTTTATCATCAGGAACTGTCTTTATGCCCCCAAAGTGGTCGTTAGGCTATCAACAATGCCGCTGGAGCTATTTATCTGATCAGAGAGTTCTGGAGGTACTTCGTCTGCTCCTACTTTCTCTCAATAGTGATGAGCCAGGGATCAATAGCATTTGTATATGTAGAAAGCTTGAGCTTGAGATGCTGAATATGACATGTATTCCAAGTTCTGACTGCTGTTGACTGTTGTTATTATCTTTTCCCCTTTGTTATTTTTTGGATAAGAGTGAAAGGAAATCCTTTTAAGAACTATCCGGTGTGCAATGACTGTGTGCCTGCATTATGCAAAATTTCTGGGTTTTTTTTTTCTGTGAAAATAGTATGTCAATGCTTGTTATCGACCAAGATATCTAAGTAGAAGAATATGGATGAAATATCGGCATGATGTCAAATTACTCCATTATTAGGTATACCTTTAAATAGACATGGGAATCCAGGATGCCTGCATATCTTAATACTGTTTAAATAATGATACATTTATTTATAATTGAATATGAAATATGTGTATGTGCTATAAAACATGGACAGCACAAAGTCCTGAATCTTGAATAACTTTCAGATCTCATCATAAACCTGGAGTGTTTATTTCGAGGCATGCAAAAGTATTACCGTGAAAGTGAGATTGGGAATATAACATTATCATGTTTAGTACAGTTTTTTCAAAGATAATCCTGGGTATCATGGATTATCGGTAATATCTTTTAACCATACTGTACTTTTTTGTCCCTCTGTGATAAAGAGTGGAAATCCAACATTACCATGGGAAGGAAAATCATTTTAAAACTCAACTAACTAGAACTTCTGACTTCCATCTTATTCTACCTCAATTTTATTTATTTATTTTAATCTAACTAATTTAAAAAGAGTATAGTGATGCCCATGTATAATGTTCCTGCAATATTATTCCGAGGAACATTATTCTTGGTAATATAATTCTATAACTTGAAACAAACATCCCCTGGGTTCTGAAATTCTGATGCACATTATACCAGATATATTACATGCTTATATGTATTGTAGACACATTCAAATATTCATTGCTATCTCTTTTAGGTTAGTTTTGCAAAATATTGCTTCATATTTTATTTGCATGTTAACATTTAACATCTGCAGGTTGCAAAAACATTTCGGGAAAAGAGCATACCTTGTGATGTGATATGGATGGATATTGATTACATGGATGGTTTTCGTTGTTTTACCTTTGACAAGGCATGTATTTCCTCTACAATCAGCAATCAATTTACAGTGTCATCGTTTTGATTTTCACAGAAGGTTTTCTTATTCGTGCACATAAATTATTGACATGATGAGTACATGTAGTCTGCAATACATAAGTTAAAGTGATGCATTGCGAAATTTTCTTTTGGTGCCTAGCATTAACTCTCCAACCTGCACTTGTAATTTGGAAAATTCTAAGTTAAACTTTTGGTTTGGGCTGGCTGGCCATTTTTGATGTCTATGTAATAATAATAATTTTTTGGCTAGAAAAGTAAGTATTATGCTATCTTTCAGGAGCGTTTTAGGGATCCCAAGTCTTTAGTGGAAGGTCTCCATTATAGTGGTTTCAAAGGTATTTGGATGCTTGATCCCGGGATCAAGCAGGAAAAGGGTTATTTTGTATATGACAGTGGTTCTGAAAATGATGTTTGGGTCCAAAAGGCAGATGGAACACCTTTTGTTGGTAATTTTTCTTTGTACATTAATACTTATTCACTTTACGTCCTTTTGTTCCCTTTGGCTTTTGGTGATGCATCGAGCCCATATATCCAATCTCAGGGGACGTGTGGCCTGGACCTTGTGTCTTCCCTGACTATACACAGTCAAAAGTTCGTGCATGGTGGGCCAATTTAGTTAAAGACTTTGTTTCCAATGGTGTTGATGGTATATGGAATGATATGAACGAACCAGCTGTCTTTAAGGTAATTAATACTATAATCTCACCGGCTTCTTTTCTCTGAATATTTAACAATCTATGCACCAACTCTCACTATTTGAGACTCCTGCTGTTTCCGATCACAACCTTTTTAAATCCCTTTCTTTTCCAGGCTGTAACGAAAACAATGCCTGAGAGCAATGTTCATAGAGGAGATGGTGAACTTGGAGGTTGTCAAAATCATTCTTTCTATCATAACGTAATATTCTTTGCCCTTTCTTATGATTTTTGGAGTCGCATATTAATTTACCGTAAACTTATGAACAATGCTTACAAGTTGGATGCACTTTGATTATGTAATAAGATACTGTTGTGTGACTTGATTCTTATACTACTTTATTAATTTATAGGTGTTGAGTTATTTTAAGTCTTATCCTGTAATGTGGTGTGCTCTGGACTTTTATTATTTATTATGATTTTTCACTATAGGTGTATGGTCTTCTGATGGCAAGATCAACCTATGAAGGCATGAAACTGGCTAATGAAAATAAGCGTCCTTTTGTTCTCACAAGAGCTGGATTTAGTGGAAGCCAAAGGTATGCCGCAACATGGACTGGAGATAATCTTTCAACCTGGGAGCATCTTCATATGAGTATCTCCATGGTACTTCAGCTGGTAAGGATCTTCGTAGCACACTGCTACTTCCCTTGAACAACACTGTCATTCGAGATTCTCTTGGCACCATTTAGTTCTGCAATTCTTGTGAAGCATGATTTAAGTACTTGTAGTCCTTTCCTGGTCATGCCATATATCCATTTTGTTCTGTACTTTTTGTATGCACTGGTGTATTGGATACACAGTGTATGTCTAGCTGGATATAAATTGTTATGCCAATTGGCTATCCTAATGATGAATAATACCATTAATTAACTGCACATTACTGTATCCTCATAAAACAAGATGGCTGCAACTAGCAGTTACAAAAGCGACATTAGATAATGTCATGGACTAAATTGACTATCCTTTCCAAATTTTCTTTTGGTCGTGGTTATGATTTATTCTTTATGATGCTATTGGAACTAGATCTTATTGCTAGTTTCCTTTTTAGAACTATAATCAGCGAAAGCTAGGTTTTTTTCTTTCTTTCTTTCTTCAAGGAATATTTATTTTCACTTATGTTTTTTCATAATTTTTGGATAAATAGTTCAGTTCCAGAAGAATTAAAATGTCATTCTTTTGTTATGAGCTAGTATTTACTTCAAATTCAAATATAAACTATCACATTAAATACATTTTCAATTATTTTTCTTCATAATTTGCATTCATTGTGTTCAGGGACTCAGTGGTCAGCCACTTTCAGGTCCTGATATTGGTGGATTCGCTGGCAATGCAACACCAAGGCTTTTTGGAAGGTGGATGGGTGTAGGTTCCTTGTTTCCCTTTTGCCGAGGGCATTCTGAAGCTGGAACCACTGACCATGAACCCTGGTCCTTTGGGGAAGAGGTTGGATCAACTTTAGCTGCATAAAATCAATCATTATAATGGTTTCCAACTTGTCATATAATGGACATCTATATAAATTCCAAGATGAAGTTGTATGTCCTTATATATCATGCGGAGTAAAAATTATGAAGGTGGTATAGTTGAGCTTGATCATTAGCTTGGCATCAGGTTAATAATTTTTAGTTAATGAGTAATAAGTAAATATGTCATATATGCTTCAGGTTCTCTGTTGCACATATGTTGTGAACATATTTAGTCTCAACTTTCAAACTTGTTTTGCAGCTTCCCCACCCCCTTCATTAAAAATGAACTTTATAATCAATGGACATGTTTTTATCTCATTTAAGATATATAGAGCATAAGAAATATTTGCCTTACCCTTCTGACTAAATTCTGAATGAATAGCATGTTTCTTTAATAGAAAACCCTTTAATTCTTTACAATGTGTCCCTAGCACTCTCAGATGAGAGCCAAGAACAAGTTTGTCTATTGAATCAGAGGACAGGACTACCTACAGTTCTTGTGATTTTTTTTTTCCTCCTAAAACGAAATTGTATTCTGCAATTTCAAATTACCTATATATGCTAAAACACTACATCACTAATTCAGCTCTAATTTTTAGTGTGAAGAAGTTTGCCGATTGGCATTGAAAAGGCGCTACCGCCTTATCCCTCTTATCTACACACTTTTTTATTTCGCGCATACGAAGGGCATTCCAGTGGCAACCCCTACTTTCTTTGCTGGTGGGTTCTTGTTCTGTTGATTACTTCTTGTGTCTTTGGTTTTATTAATGATATTTGAACTTTCTTCTTATGCATCATGAATTTTTATTTTTGAATTTGCAGATCCAAAAGATCCTAGCTTGAGGAAACTTGAAAACTCATTTTTGCTTGGTCCAGTTTTAGTGTATGCAAGGTTATAGTACTTCCTTACTCTGTTTAGTGTTTATGCATGCAATGTTATATTACTTCCTTACTCTGTTTATCATCAATCAAGCAGACACTGATATATTTTGCGAGCTGTCTTTGCACGAATCAGGCTTGTTTTTCCTGATGCTATAATACATTTTAGCAGAGATTTTTTATATAGGGGGAATGATAGGAAAAGGAAATTGCAAGTCATCTTTTCTAGTTGTAAAATAAGAGTCATTTTTATCATCGTAAATCTCCTGTTAAACCATACAATGTCCTTCCTTCCTTTTCTTTTACAAGGAAATATTAACGATGATGACAGTGGTGGAACTGGTGGTTTACCGTTGTGAATTGTGATCAGTTCCAAGCTTGTGGTTACTGGTTAGGACCAATTGAGATTTGAATATGCTGAAACTTCTAAAACTGAAATTTAAGTCTGAAATGAAATCTGAATTGGATAATTCAAATCTTAATCTGATCTAAACTAATTGAAACTTTCATCCTAACAAACTTCTACACTAAATTCAAGGTTTTCTATATTTATTTATTGTGTTTTTTTGTATTTAAAGATGAAGTGCCTTATCCGACATTGGTCATTTGGCATTATAGAGGCAAACATTAAAAATGGAAGAGTAGTGTTTTATCTCATTTATGACTTTATCATACAAGTTGTGCTGATTTCATATTTTAATGTCTTACTTGTTTCTTGATCAGCACCACACGCAATCAGGGGTTGGATAAGTTGGAGGTTACTCTACCGAAGGGGATATGGTTGGGTTTTGATTTCGGTGATGCACATCCGGTATTTTTTTTTTCCTTCTGCTCATTTTTTGTTCTATTTTTTCTTTTTGAGAGGATTTTTTTTGTACTGATAATTATATGTTCATCTTTTTATTATCTTCTCAAAAAATATTTATTTTATTCTATTTGGAGCGTGCCAGGATTTGCCAGCTTTATATTTGAAAGGTGGCTCAATTATTCCTGTGGGACTCCCTCTTCAGCATGTTGGAGAAGCTAATCCATCAGATGAACTGACACTTCTCGTGGCTTTAGATGAATCTGGTAAGTCCATGTATCAAATTTGACCTTGGCATGTTGAATATGATAAGTCTATAACTGATATTTTTAATAAGGTCTTTACTCTTCAGATTAGTGTCTTGCTCTTGAAGATATTTTGAATAAGATTTGAATCATTGACAGGTAAAGCTGAAGGTTTTCTATTTGAAGATGATGGCGATGGATATGAATTCACTAAAGGCAATTATTTATTAACACATTATTCGGCTCAACTTCAATCAACGGCAGTTACTGTGAGTGTGCACAGAACTGAAGGATCATGGAAAAGACCTAAACGCCGCCTCCATATTCAACTATTACTAGGTGGGGGTGCAATGGTATGTTGTTTCTCATAAGAGGAAACTATGAAGTAGATGAAACTTTAGTACAGATGAAACTGCAAAATATTGTGCCTCTTTTTTTCATTAATCTATCTATTATGAATTCATTGATCTTACTATTTATACAATTTGGTTTTGTAAACAGCTTGATACATGGGGAGTGGATGGGGAAGTTCTGCATGTAAATTTGCCTTCAGAAGAGGAGGTGTCGAAGCTGGTATCTACTAGTGAGAAGCGATACAAGGAACGTTTGGGTATGTGCTTGTTCAAATCCTTACCTGGTCAATTTATGAATATCATCTTATAAATGTTATCTATTCTTATATTAAACTTAAGTTCTTATTTTCTTCACCATCCTTTTATCTGCTGATCTACATTTTATTCTGTGGTATAGACATAGTGTTTTCTAGGTTATCTCTTGAAAATAAGCCTGCTTTTGACAACTATAATATGACATTTATAAAAAATTATTCTTGGATTGGATGTCCACCTTGCTATTTCTGTGCTATAACTATTCTACTCGATATTTTTTCCTTTTATATGGGTTTTCCACTCTCTTGAGAATCAATATTTATAGAATAGGTTTTAGTTCTCATGTCCCCTCTCCATGGGCAGAGTGGAGCTTAAGCACTAGCAGTATTCTGCCTATTATGTTACATTTTACTTCCGAATTGTATCTAATGTGCATGCAAGTATCGAAAAAATGCCAAATCTGTATTAAGTTGTGCTACTACTTTTTGAATGTTTTGCAGAAAAAGCAATTCAAATTCCTGATGTCGAAGACGAAGTTTCTGGACCCAAGGGTATGGAGCTTTCAAGAACTCCCATTGAACTGAAAAGTAGTGACTGGCTTCTTAAAGTTGTTCCCTGGATTGGGGGTAGAATCATCTCCATGATACACTTTCCTTCAGGTAAATTGATTAGCCATTAGCACTTCATTTAATATATATTTTTAAATATTTTGGAAGAGTACATGAAGTTCCTGAAATTTTCCATTTCTTTTTTTTATACAAAATAAACTTACGATTTGTGCAGTGCAGCAGTTAAGCATTTAGAATATTTGTTTTCCTCACTCAGCTACAGGGAACTTTCTTGTGATAATACTCAAGTGACTTAAACCAATTTAAATTAACTTTTCAACAAGTACTTATGAAATGAAAAATCAAAGGGATCTTGTAATGATTATGAGTCTCCAAAATACTGGCTTCCTGAATCAGCTGTTGATCGCAACTTTTTTCAGAAACTCCCTTATCCAACTTCTCCTATTCTCCACACACAGGAACTCATAATTACGGTCAGGGTTTTGCCGTAAGTACGGAAGTCTAACAACATTTTTAGAATTCCTTTACTCTCCCTATGACTTATATTTCCTGTGGTTTGCAGTAAACCCATATAGTTATCAGAGCCATCGGTAGACTCGGTGACTTAGTCTAGGGTTGCTGACTGGCTGTCACAATAAATGAATGTGTTTTCCTTATGCTACATGGATGCAATTATTTATATTTCTTTATAATATTCGTTTTATTATTCATAACAATAAACCATATGTTTTCAGGAACACAATGGCTTCATGGAAGGATTGAAATCAGTGGATATGAGGAGTACAGTGGCACAGAATATCGTTCTGCTGGGTGTTCTGAAGAATATTCTATAATCAAGTAAGTTTCCCTTGTACTTCACGACTTCATTGGGGAAACTTTATTGTTGAAGATCCACCAAAGGCCACTTTAATCCTTGTATATACCCTTTTATTACCATGTTCTTGTATTCTTGCCCCACCCTTCCCATCCTACAATTTAGTATTCAACATGTCCCCTTTTTAGTAAATTTCTTTTTCCTTGCAGTCGAGAACTTGGGCATGCTGGAGAGGAGGAATCTGTGTTATTAGAGGGTGATATTGGTGGAGGATTGGTTCTTCAACGACAGATATGTTTTCCAAAGAACGCTGCCAACATCATCCAAATAAACTCTAGCATAATAGCACGCAACGTTGGAGCTGGTTCTGGAGGGTTCTCAAGGTTTTATTTGAAACTTTTCTTGTACACCAACAATAATGGCATAATATCTCATTTATGATAACTGTTGTAGTTACATGGTTTTAAATAAGGAGAAGAGGAAGAATAAAAAATACTTTGAATTGTTATTATGGACTATGGTTGATTATGGCATTTTTTATTACAAAGACTAACCAATAATGCTTTTTTACATTTTTATACTGATCAGATTTTCTAGTGCAAAGTTGAGGCTCTAATGAACCCAGCTAAATATTTTTTACATTCCCTGTTATATGTTATTTTCCAATTAGTGACTACAGCAATTCTTAATATATCCCTGTTATCTGTTATTTCTTCTACTAAATGCTTTGACTCTTGCTGATTCAGATGCTCTGGTTTCTACTATGCTTTCTTGTATATTCTGCAGGTTGGTATGCTTAAGAATTCACCCAACATTCAATCTTTTACACCCATCAGAATCTCTTGTCTCATTTACTTCAATTAATGGATCGATGCATGAAGTCTTTCCAGATGGTGGGGAGAAAATCTTCGAAGGACACCTTATTCCTAATGGTAGGTAGTGGTCATTTTATCTTTTTCTCGGAATAATAACCAATAATATTAGACAATTCACCCCATTAGAGACTACCATGACCAGTGGCTGAGATGATTTTCTTCCACATCCCATCTTTCCATACCCCCCCCCAAAGGAAAAAAGGTAAACCGAACATCCATTTTAAGACCAATGTAATTGTAGGTGGATGTTTAACCAAGTTAGGTACTTGTTGTAGCACACAATTGTTCTGTATATAATTTTCGTTCTAATTTCATTTCAGGTGAATGGAGGCTCGTTGATAAATGTCTTGGCTTGGCACTTGTCAACCGATTTAATGTTACTGAGGTATCAAAATGTCTTGTTCACTGGGATTTTGGCACTGTCAACCTGGAGCTTTGGTCAGAGAGCAGACCTGTCTCAGAGCAATCTCCTATTCAAATTTCTCATCAGTACGAGGTTATCCGAATTCCTTAAGTTTTTTAGTTGGTCACTACACAAGGTGTCGGACTGTTTGATACGGCAGAATAGTGTGCTCTGGCAGATTTTTTTCTGACTAAAGTACCACTACAGATTATTCTGCATATAAAACTATGTATCTAAAATCAAGCATTATTTCGTTCTCCATTTTCACTTAATGAGTGATTGGTTGGACTTTGATTAGTAAATAAATAAAATGGAAGGAGAATGAGTGATTGGTTTGACTTTGATTATTAGTAAATAAAATGGATGGAGTTATGGAGGAATTGATATTAGATGTATTGTATTTGCTCTTTTAACGGCTGTTTTATGGATGTCATGCCATGTCTTGTGTCAAAATTTAGATTATAACAAAAAAAAGTAGTATTTTTTTATACACTGTTCAATTTAGGTTATAACAAAAAAAAAAACTAGTATTTTTTTATACACTGTTCATGAAATGCTTATGAATTTTTTATCTTTAAAATTTTTCATGCAACAACTACTACTTTTTAACAGTAGTTTTTCATATAAATGAAAATTAATTTCTGCATTTCACTATTTTTTTATTAAGCTTTTTCATGGAATTATTCCTTACAAGTTTATGGATCCTTTTTTATTAAGCTTATTCAACGCATTGAAACAGTAAAAAAACAATTTTTTCTACATAAAACTTATAAATAGTTTCCATTTTTGAATCCTTAACCAATGCCCCGTAAGTTATAGGCTCTAAACTCTGTCGTGCTCCTCTTGTAGATGTCGATCAACCTAGATTTTTGTCACATTTTTAAAGGCACGACACCATCGCTTTTAAACGGTGTCCCTCACTTCCTTTGAGTCGAGTTTCCTCTTGCGATACTTTTGCTGTGGTCATGTTTTGATCTTTGTCAAATGATTCACATGACCCCCAGCCATGACCCCCAGCCATTGTCTGACAATTTTTCCACCTCCATGCTGAAACAAATCATCTGTCATATAACTTATCTGGATAATTACTTTGTCATGTAGTGTTCCTAATCCCTGCCTCCTCTCATGTAAAACATAGTTGTTTGAATGACGAATAAATTCAGATAGAGCTGCATACATCACCTAAATATTGCAATTATTGCTACTCCAAGACCCAAAATAATGTGCGACAAACAAAGGGTATAAAATGTGGGGGTTAGTGTTCGGACTTATGAGAAAAAGATAGAGCATAGCAAAAATAAACTTAAAAAATAGTTGACCAAAACAAACCCTCAATCCTCAATGTGATGGTGTAACCCTTAAGCAGAAAGAATGATGAGGGTGCAATTATCTTTGTAACTGGTTATGTTTCACGGCTTCCAAACAAAAATGGTATAGGGTGAGTATTGATAGTGAAACATTCTCTATTGTTTATATTTGTTTTAAACGTTTGAGATGATGCTTGCCTGATTAAGAACATGTCATATACTTTGTTTTTAAAACAGAAAATTAACAAAAATTGTGAAGTTTGAGATGATGTTTCCCCAAAAGTTTTACATTAGATAACAATTTCTCAGGCAAACGTCATTTTAAATCTTGTTTTTTCCAAAAAACCACAACATATTTTATGCTTATCTGAACATTTCAATATATTTTAAAAGATTTTGCAATATTTCAAAGTAACTTGGCAATTAACCTCAATTTCGCTCTTGAAACCTAAAGAATCAATGACTAGATTAAACTGCCTACATTAATAAACATGCGAAAGTGGAAAACAATAAGAACAAGCAGGAAAGTAGTAGCACCTGGGGCAACATCATGGTCAAAGAATTATCTCTTTGTGAATTACATCAAGTTCTTCCAAAGAGAAGATTCTTCCACCTCAACATTCTCATGACTCACTCTACTAGTAGAGTAAGTTTTTTCCATCATTTTCCCCTTCACTTTGCCTATTTTACAACATTAGGGGCAGGGCTACATTTTTCCTTCATTGTTGTTCCTTGAGTTTCACCATTATTGTCTTTATTTACACACAATTCTTAAAGTCAAAGAAGATATGTAGAAAGAAATCATGTGTCCACGTGGACAAAATTCCTCAACACATCCTCACATTGGTTCCACATTTTTGCTTTTCCAAGATTTCAACATCACAAGTTCATTCTGCTCATTGCTCCGTAAATTTGAAATTCAATTCCTCTCGTGAAATAAAGTAGAAGCAGCACATCTCTAATAATAGTTATGACTTATGTACAATGAACAATGAAGCAATAGAGGCTTTTTGCCAAATAGTAATATAACAAAGAATCATTAAGCAAAAGTTATCATGAAGCTCTTAGAAATGTCATATAACTCCACTTGCACCCTCAAGAGTGTACAGTAGAAGTATAAGCATTCTCATGACTTCAAACAAATAAAAATTCCACCCTGTTTTATACATTGGCATCATTAGATAAACCAATAAAACAACTAATACTAATTGTCATCAGCAATTTTATTTATTTTTTTTGTAGCCAAAATATTGACTTCAGAATTTGAGTCTTAAACTTTTGACAGTTCACCATCACCAAAATAGACCAACAGATTGGTCTCTAGTGATAACCAATTGGAGCAGCAGCCTCCCTTAACTCTCGTCCTTGGTAATGTATATCCTGCAATTCATTACAGTAAAATACAATCAGTACTCTTGAATCCCATTCAACATACTCACATGAAGGATCTAAGATTTTTTCCATTTCTAAAAAGACTCAAACTATGATTTTGAATGTATAAGACTGATCTATGTGACAGTTTGAGAAATGTGTATTTTACACACTCTGAATTGTAATAAATCGGGTACATTATATTTGGAAAAATAAAAAAAAAAAACAGATCATGACATGCGTCTAGCTGCCTCTTGAATTTGTAGCTTCACAAATTCACAGTAAATCTTGCCTTAGCACACAAGATTGGCATGGTTGACATAAAACCAAACACACCATTAGTTTTTGTTGAAAAACTGATAGGATAGCCTTTACATTGAGAGGATAACCTTACACATGTTTACTTGATAATTTTTTTATTATTGATGTATAGATAAATAAATAGATAGATTGAGTGAGAGCGAGGGATAGACACATACCGATGCAAAGTGGTTAACATCGCGATGATGTGCTTCATCAGCTCTGACAACCTCGACAACATCCCTTAAAGTAGAGTTTTGGGGAAGCTGCCAATAGTCAATAGCAATAGCTGGAGCAGGGACATTTTCAATATTACCCTTGTCAAGCTCCTTGAGAAACTCAGTGTATGAGTGAATAGCTTCTTCCTCAAGGTAACCAACCATACGGTGTGCAAATTTGGGTGAGAGTAAATAGCCTAAGAAATAAGCATTGAAGAAAACACCCTGGACAGTTATGACAAGCGCACGCTCATACCACTTTGGTTTAGCCACTTCCATGAAAGTCATTAGGTGCATGCGCTCGTTCTCGGCTTCTTCTAGCAATGCTTTGATCCATCCACCACTTTGCTCAAATCGGCGCAATGATTTGCAGTGAAGCAGCATTCCTCCTACCATGCCAGGGACAGCAGCTACTGTCTCAAGCATCATTGCTCGGCATCCATACCTTCTCTGTTTCAATTGAATACAACATAATTTAGAAATTACATAAAATACTTTTGGTCTTGGGGTTAGTAACTAAAAGAAACTTAAGATGAAATGATTTCTCATAGAAGACCAGTTTAAGCAATTTTTATTTTCAAATAAAAGGTGTTAACTTAAGATTAATTGCTAATTAACATGTCAGTTGTTTTATTCTTTAGAGGATATAACAATAATAGCTAGCAAGTGGATTTTTTCAAACCAAAAGGTCATCATTTTGTGGTGGATTTTTATTTTTACCATATAGTATAAAACATTGGATCATTATTTAACTTCCCCTTTCATGTAAGTTCTAGTTCACCAACTGACCTTACCAAAGCACATGCATGCCAAACAAGCCAAACATCACATGCATTATGCATGATTGAATATTTAGGAAACACAAGAAACCTAATTAAAAATATGATGGCGGCCTTAAACAAAAGTACCTTAAAGGCCTTTTCAGGAGTTAGGTGTAACTGATTTTAAATTTTTCAATACACATTTTTATATATACTCTAAAAATAATAAGTGCTGATATAATTAATAAAACCAGCCTTTCAAACCCTGACCATAAAATAAATAAAATACAAACTCACAAAATCACACCAGTAATTCATAAGAGGTAATGCTAGCACCTCTTCCGATAAAGATTCGATGGTTCGTTACATTGTCATTGTGGGAGTCTAACCCTTCTGCTAGATCCAACTCCAGAACGAGAATTTTGAAATTATAATAACAATGAATAAAAATCACACTCAAATTACCTGAAAAAAGAGATCAGTTGGCCACCTAAGACTCTTTACAGTCCAATAAGCCATCTTGTCCAGAAAAGTTGTTGGTTTATGATGTTTAGTCAGATCAATTGTAACATCTGCTTTGTATGTCTCCCATGGCTGTCACAATCAAAATCCACATTAAAAAAAAAATCATAATCACACACACTTTTAACCACTTTTCTCAAAAATTAAAAAAAAATATGTAACATGGCAATAACCTACCCTGAAGCAATTCCATTTCCATTCAGTACCATCTGGTTTTGTGATCTTAGAAGGTTGAACACCCCAATAACTCGTAATCCCTTTTTCATCTTTGTTATCACCAGCACCACCCTGAGACGACGACGGAGTTTTGTCGACATTCTTGTTGTCCTTCTGATCTGACAGATTAGCAGTAAAAGTGCTTGCGTTCCTTACAAGAGGGGTTGTTGATCTAACCAAATAACCCCATTTGTTTGGAACACCAACTTCACCACCTAATAAACCCTTCTTTGCAAACATCATTGCAGTGTTCATAGCACCACCGTGCCTCATCATCATCTTTGATCCGAAACGACGAAAACGGCAAGAAAGAAAGAATTTGTGAAAGAATATTAGAGAGATAGAGAGAGAGAGAGGTTTTAGGTTTTGTTTAGGTTTGTCTTGTGGAGAAAGAAAGGGTTTAAGGAGGGTCTATTTATATTTACGGTTTATGTTAGCGTTATCATTTGCGTGTATTAGTTGGTATCTTACGCTGTCAATGTTAAATTATACCATGAGTATATTCTTTGTTTAATTTTGCTTTCAATTAGTCAATTATATATACCTGAATATAAAAATAAAAAAAATTAGTAATTTATATATCATGTAAAATATTTATTGAGATATTTAGAAATTAATATAAGCAGATGGTATCACTGGTGGACGGTAAGGTTGATCTTTCAGTCTATTTTTATCTTTGATATGAAAAAGGATAGTATTGTGATTTGATTAACATTTTTTTTGGTACAATGTGATTTGATTAAAATAATGTGTAGAGATGTTTTAAAAAATGTCTTTGTGATTTTAACTTAGTTGATAGAAACATTGTATAATATAGGTAAAGATCGAGGTTCGAACTTCAGACAAACTCTATTATTCATTTGACTATTATGTTGCTTGAAGAAAAAAGAGATATTTTGAAAAAGCATATAAAATTAATTAATTTATTTCAATTAAACATCGGACAACCAGTGATTAATATAAAGAATATAATAAATCTGTTGAAAATATTTTTCTTTTTTGGTGATTTATAAAATAAAAATATAATAAATCAAAATCAAAATCAAACTTTGATACTACCTCTTGGTATATATTTATTTACCTTTTTTTATTTGATTCAGGCAATATGTGATTTTATTATATTACATATTTTAGTGTGTACGATACAATTTGAATATATGTCGTACCAATGAAGATATTTTTTGTACTTTTTTTAGAACAATTTTTTGTACTTCATAACAGCCATAATTGATAATTAATTTAATTACTATTTCTTGGAGTCTAAGTTCGTTGGATTTTCGTGTTGGGCAAGTCAAAACCTCTGGTGGTCCCATATTCATGGGAAGCTTTAGAATCATCATAGAAAGTTCGAAACCGACTTAAGAATATGGTGGATATTATAAATACGTAGTACACTTTATTTTCAATGCAAATTAAAATATCATTAGGTTCTTTAAAAAATATATATACCATTAGCTTTGGACTATTACTTTTCATAATGTATCCGATTCTCGCGCCCGATTTTATTTCTAAAAATGCCTTTCAGATTTTAAAATTTGAAAATCAGTTCAGAATATATAATTCGAATCATTTCGATATATAAAGACAAGATCAATAACTCCCCCTATTTTATAGTTTTACTTTTCACATTTCACTTTCTCTCTCCCATATTCCAAATTCAAAATCCACAAATTGGTCCAATTTTAGATTTTTTTCTTCTTCTCAAAATCATCGCATTTGAAGGTTTATCAAACACCAAAGTGAATGTTAGATCTCATTCCCTTTGCATGAAAGCCTATGAGTTGTTTTTTTTTTCTTTCCTTTTTCTAATAAATGAACCAATTCGGTTTTTAAAATCAAAACTGGATTGTTGCATTTTAAAATTTGAACTGTACTAGCAGGCAGATTTTTTTGACAGTCTTGTGAATTTATGTTGATTGTGTGTTAACCCTTTATGCATGTTATAGGTATGGAACCTGTTGAGCTAGAAGTGTTTATATGTTTTGATCGATTTGAGAAATCTTATCAGGTTGCTAACCCAACAAAAACTAAGGATAGAAACAACAAAGAGTGAATATGATAAGATTAGTAATAAGTTTAATTTATCATATCCTATTAGTGCAGCAAACAAGGAATTTAAATAAGATAGTATAATTTTGTCATATTCTATCTTCCTATTCTGCACACCAAACCGACCCTTAAAGTTTTGAGATCGATTACTTTTTTTACGGTTGTCGATACACCCGAGGGCTTTTTTCACCTTCCTGAAACAAATTAAATAAGAATACATAAGTCAAATAATGATTCATATAAATTAATTAGCAGTATAATTGAATCAGATACTATCCTTAAACTTTCTTTAGGTTTTTTGAGGTTGATTTCTCTTTTACCGTTGTTGATACACATGAGGTTGATTTCTCTTTTAATTCTAACAATTTTTTCCTTTCAAAAAAAACTCTACAACTTTTTATCGATGGTAATGTAATTTCACATTTAATAATAACCCGAGGGAGTAATAAAATACGCACAATATTTAACAAAATTTTGAATAAGATTACCTCTCCTCCTATGGAGGATAAGAGTTGGAAAGAAAGAAAAAGTTACAAATCCATTCAGATGAAACGATGATTCATATTTTTGATTATCATTGATTTGAAGAAAGAGTCCACCACTACGAAAATAACAATAATAACAACAACAACAACAAAATCTAAAATCTCTATTTAAATTATCATCATTGCTTCAACTAACGTATTGGTTCATGATTCTCATCACATTCTTCTTATAGTCATTACTCATTAGTCAACTCTTTCTGCTAATTATAAATTGACCACCAGTCTACCACCACGAAAATAATAATAACAACAACAACAATAATTTAAATAGAGATTTTAGATTTGAATCCAAATTTAAAATGCAATAATTGTGCAATATTAAAGCTCTCGAAGGAGAGTTTCATCATTTGTTGTAGTCCGTATCGACTTGAATGATTAGTCTTTAAAACTATATTTGGAAGATATCTTTTTAAGAAAAAAAAAAGGAGACTCCAAAGGAGACTATAGTGTGAGAATATTCAAAAGTTGGACCTTATGAACGGAATCCACCCTTTAGATTCCTTTTGAGATTTCAATAACAATATTATACTTACATACCTTCTTCTTAGTTTGACTTACTACTCAATGGAGATAAGCCTCTAAATTTCCGCTATGATTTGTTAAAAAATATCTAAATACTTAGGAAAAAAAGCTGCTGCATAGGTATTATAGTTTCATTGAATGATGATAAATAACATCAAATAATTAAATCAAACACTTCTTTCCTTCATGGCTTCTTCATCACAGTGTCCACCCTTTGAATTTTCTAGCAAATACTATCATGAAAATGGAGGTGGATGTGTGAGACAAGCAAGTTTCTTTGAAGGCAAACCTGTGCTTAATCAAGGAGTTGGATATTCTATAATTCTTGGTTTTGGTGCTTTCTTTGCTCTCTTCACCTCTTTCTTGGTTAGTAATCATTCTTAAATAAGTGTCTTCCTTTGTTATATGTTGTGCAAGTAGAAAATCACTTCCTAACATTTCATCCCATGTTTTCCTAGTACACTTTCATACTTGAATATCATGCTAAATCTATTTATTTTTTGTATCAAACCGTAATCACAGTCTTTTGGCTTTTCAATGGAATCATGAGGTATCCCACAGACCCTTTCGACGACTATAAGACTAATCATCAGTTTGAGGCTTAGGATCTGTTTGAATTGGTTTATTTGAATTTATCTATCATAAGTACTTGTGAGACTGAGAGAATCTATCAAAACAAATTATGACATGTCCATAAGCTATATTCAACTTATTTTTATAAAATCTCCAAGACATCATAGGAAAACAACTTATGGCTTATATAAAAACATGTCACTTATATGATAAACACTTATACGATAAGCACTCAATTAAGATGTTTATCCAAATAAGTCAATCCAAAGAGCTCATAATATAAAAATAGCTTATAAGATATCAACACTTATATGATAAACGTGTATTGGCAACTGAAACACATTCATTGGATGCCATGGTGAATTTATTTGATACAAACATTCTTGTCGGACAGGTATGGCTGGAGAAGAGGTATGTTGGGTCCCGCCACACCTCTGAATGGTTCAATACAGCAGGAAGAAATGTTAAGACAGGACTCATTGCTAGTGTAATTGTGTCTCAGGTAATAGAGTCAATAGTCTCTTATTCCAAACTTTTATAAACATCAAATTAGTTACATTTTCCTATATCTTATATCAACATTGAATTTGTTCTGAAGTGGACTTGGGCTGCTACAATCCTGCAAAGCTCTAATGTTGCTTGGGAGTATGGGGTTAGTGGACCTTTCTGGTATGCTAGTGGGGCTACCATCCAGGTATGGAGTTTATAATATGAATTTAATTCATATACATTTTCAGAGTGAAGATTTTTACAGGGTCGATCAATCATAATGGTCAATCTATCGTAAAGATCATTAAAAATATTGGACTGACAGCGTATGATTGTTTGTGTTATGCTAACAATGTACAACTTTTTACACTGACAGTGTATCATAATTATACTATATTCCTGTGGAAATATGAAGTTTTCCTGACTCTAAATTTTGATATATTGGAATTTGGAAAATCGAAAGTGTAATAAGGCTGAGATTTTACTATGATCAGGTAATGTTATTTGGAATTATGGCTATAGAGATTAAAAGAAAGGCTCCATATGCTCATACTGTGTGTGAAATTGTCAAAGCTCGGTATGTTGCTTTTTTTTTTTTTACACAGACGTACGATCATATTTCGTTATTATGTCACAGTGTAAACAAGTTTTAAGAAGTAAGATTATGATGTCGAAAGATAATGAAGTATGATCAAACATGTCTGTAAAACCTATTTAGCGTAGATGCATAGTTATTACTCTCTCTTTTTCTTCATGTTTTGTAAAATACTTAAGCGAATGTATTGATTTTTCTTTTGTTATTCTAATGTAGTAACAATGTTTGTTTACCTCAGTTGGGGGACTTCAGCACACATTGTGTTCCTTTTCTTCTGCTTCATGACAAATATAATTGTAACGGCTATGTTACTTCTCGGTGGTTCTGCTGTTGTAAATGCATTAACTGGAGTGAACATTTATGCTGCTAGCTTTCTAATACCACTTGGAGTAATAGTCTATACACTAGCCGGTGGACTTAAGGCCACATTCTTAGCAAGCTATATACATTCTGTCATAGGTAAAACTTCAACATTATCACTTTTACCTCAACAGTATTAACACTGAGATTAATTTTGGTACACAGTTAATGTAAACTTTTTATACATTTAATCAAAATCACAATAGCCTTTCGTATGACTTTTACAGTAGATATGATCAAAGTCGAATATTTTTAGTGATCTACTGATTATAATTGATAGACAGTGTAAAAAATATTACACTGTTCCATTAACATTTTGATTCATTTATATGTACATGGTCATTTTGAATCATTTATTTTGATTCATTTTAAACTGTGTATTTCTTTGTTTTCAATTTTCAGTGCACGTTGTTTTGGTCATTTTTGTATACCTGGTCTATACTTCTAGCAGTGAGCTTGGTAGTCCGAGTGTCGTTTACAATCGCTTGCTCGAAGTTGCAAGCAAATCAAGAACATGCCAAGATCCTATATCACACCATGGGCAATCTTGTGGCCCTGTTAGTGGAAATCACAAAGGCTCTTACTTAACAATGCTTAGTTCAGGTGGCTTAGTTTTTGGGATAATAAATATTGTTGGCAACTTTGGCACCGTGTTTGTTGACAATGTAAGCATGACTAGAAATTCGTTTAAATAATCTACGGTTTACAATTTGTTCTTGTCAGTTACTGAGCAACGATGACGTTCAACAATAAATCACAATATCACATTAGACATACATTAAATACCACTTTTTATATGGCTAAAACAACAAGATGAAATACAAAGTATGATTAAAGGGATAGCATGATGAAAGGTTTATATAGCTGATTAAGTCATCTTATTCTATTATAATTTGTTTTGTCATTATTGATTCTTTAAATGTAAAATATTTAGGGCTATTGGGTGAGTGCTATTGCAGCAAGGCCTTCATCAACTCACAAGGGCTACTTGTTGGGAGGCTTGGTCTGGTTTGCAGTGCCATTTTCTTTGGCTACATCACTTGGTTTGGGAGCACTAGCCCTTGATTTACCACTAAATGAAAGTGAGGCAGGTCGTGGACTGGTTCCTCCAGCTACTGCTGTAGCTTTGATGGGGAAAGGTGGATCAATTCTTCTTCTTACCATGCTTTTTATGTAAGTTACAATCTGCTACCTTTTGGAAATACTTTTGTCTACTCTAAACAAGATTGGAATAGCCAAAGGGTTAATAACAGAGTGAATCATTAATTTAGTCCATGACATTCTAGGGTTTAAGTAATTTCGTTTCTGAAATTAAAGAAATTTCAAATTGGCCCCTAAAATTGAAACTTTTCGATCACAAACAATTTTAGAGACTGAAATAACCAATTCAAAAGAATTGATGTGATTAAGATTCCAAGACCAACATGACAAACAACACAGGAAAAACAATTTAAGATTCCAAATTGAAATTCTTTTGTTAGTACTTTTACGGAGCAACATGACTAACAAAGGACACGTTTAATGACTATGCCAACGAACAAAGTACAGATTCCAAGACCAAAATGACTAACCAAACACACATTTAGTGATTTAGGTACATTTTTAAAATTTTGATACAGCCGAGGACTATTGTGACAACGTAAAGATTGTTTACTCAAAAGAAAACTATCAAGCATCCTTATTATTTTACCTGATGATTGTAATATATTTATTATCAGGGCAGTGACTTCTGCTGGTTCATCAGAGCTGATTGCTGTGTCCTCATTATGCACATATGATATCTACAGAACTTACATAAACCCTAATGCAAGTGGAAAGAAAATCCTCAGAGTATCAAGGATGGTTGTCCTAGGGTTTGGATGTTTCATGGGATTGTTAGCAGTTATACTAAACAAAGCAGGAGTTTCTTTAGGATGGATGTACCTTGCAATGGGAGTTTTGATTGGTTCAGCAGTTATTCCTATTGCTTTCATGCTTCTATGGAGAAAAGCAAATGCAATTGGAGCAATTCTTGGAACAGTATTTGGTTGTGTTCTTGGAGTAATCACATGGTTGTCTGTTACAAAGATAGAGTACGGAAAGATAAACCTTGATACAAGTGGAAGAAATGCACCAATGCTTGCTGGAAACCTTGTTTCTATACTAACTGGAGGAGTTGTTCATGCTGTTTGTAGCATGTTGTGGCCTCAGAACTATGATTGGAGTACTACCAAACAAATTACTGTTGTTGAAAAGGAAAAGACTGATTTGCCAGTGGAAGAGTTTAAAGAAGAAAAGTTAACAAGGGCTAAAGTTTGGATTGTGAAATGGGGTATTGGCTTCACTATTTTGATAGTTATACTATGGCCTATTCTTTCCCTCCCTGCAGGTAACTTTGAGTTGCATTATGATTTTCTCTTCACATTTTCAATGCAATTATACATCAACAATGACAATTAGGCTTGGTCCAGGAAAGAGGCTAATGAAATCCTTGCTTTAGTCTTCCATCCAAATAGCTTATTGGAGGAATTTTCCCACCCCCAAATCAGTTCAGATGTACACATCAAGGAAAAAAACACAGTTTTTCTGCGTCCAGATGTGTACTTCTGAATCAAGAGTTTTTGTGTCGTTTGAATGTGTAATTTCAAAATCATGTGTGGTTTTTCAGAAAGAAATGTGAGGTGGATAAAGTTGCTCCTTGACTTATTTGTCATACTAATGATAGGCCACATTCATGTGCCCCCTTCATAAATGTAAACAAGTTTGTTGAAAGAAATTAGGAAGCGACTTTTTCCACCGCCTTACATTTCACAAAAATCACACATAATTCTGAAGTATACTTCTAAATGGTAAAAAAAAAAATGTTTTCATTGGGAAGTACACATCAAGGCGAAACCAAAATTGTGTTTTTTTTCTAGCCGTGTACATCTAAAATGACTTGTGGGTGGAAAAAGTTCCTCCCAAAATCCCTCGTAGTAGTTTGAATTATAAGTATGCATTCTAAATATTACATTATTTGACGCAAATAAAAGCAAAAAAGTTTGTCAAATCTCAAAACAGGCAACATATCTGATTTGGTCTCTTATACAATCAATGTGACAACTTGCAAAATAACACATGTTTGTTTATTCATTATCACAGGGGAGTTCAGCAAAGGGTACTTCTTTTTCTGGGCTGTGATTGCTATAGGATGGGGTACTATAGGTTCTGCTGTGATAATTGCTTTGCCAATAATAGAGAGCTGGGATACCATCCAAACTGTCATTCTAGGAATGTTTACAAATGACAGACTCGTGGAAAAGGTCGATGAGTTAAATTTCAAGTTGCATACAATCATACAGGCAATTCCAGAAGCAGAGAGACTTTACTTGCTTGAAAAGGAAAAAACCAAAAAATTAGAAGCCTCAGAGCAACAATCTGTTTCAATTCCTATGTAAGATTTATAAGGTGCCAAATTGTATCAAAATCACCAACATTTCTAGACCTTACATTCTTCTTTCCCATCCAATTGTACACTTTGAACAATCATATATTATATGTGATTCTGTTGGTATTTCAAAACTGCAAAACTTCATAAATAAATATAACCAATGTAATTAACTCCTTTAAAATAACCAACATATCAATATTTTGATCAAAATTACGTTTGTCAAGAATCAATTCAAAAGGTTTTTGAGTTCAAAACATGAAAGAGTTTTTGTGAAAGACGGCTAAAAGGATAACTCATTATGGGCAAAAAAGAAATTGTTGACATATATACATGTGAAGACCTAAGAATTCATCAGCGTATATCTGAATTCTGAAGTATCTTCGAACTACAAAACATCTGCTGCTATATTACAAATACAGAAGTGTAATATTCAAAAGTATAAGGAAATTTGAATAAAAAATATTATGGCCCCTATTCTAAAGAGGAGTAAAATGCCTCATGAAATATAACTAAACATGAGCATAATGATTTTTCTATATTAGAAATTAGTTGCTCTGTGGTATAATTACAAAAGACCTCCAGCTTGTTGATTTATTTCTCCTTTACCACTAGCACAAGGGGAGATGCACGCACCTTGATCCAACAGCCAGCATTGTCATAGAACATATAGATCCCCAATAGTGCATGCATGCAAAAACGCATGAATTGCATTTGAGTGCAAACTGTACAGTTCAACTTCAGCATGCTTGAACTGAAAGTAATCGTGCCTCATGCTTGTTTATAATATATCTCTATCGAACCACGTCTTTTCTAGAATGTGTGTTATTTGCTGCTGTCTTTTCCTTCATGGCTTCTTTCTCTAATTTCTTTTTCTCCGCATCTGCTAGCCTTTCATTCTCCTCCCTTGACTTGTTGAAGGTCTTTACAAAGACAACAAGTATTTGTGTCACTGCAACAATAGAACAGGTTTGAAAGTCAAAAAATCGTGACAGAATCTTTAAAATAAAACAAAAACAGTAATTTATGTGTGATCAGCTGATCAAAGCATTATGTGACTATTTGCTTTGTGATTTAAAACCGAATAAGGGTCAGTCCTGGAGAAAACAACAGACCTTGTTCAAAGGGGCACCTGGCTGGATCCTCCCCAAAGTATTTAGACAAAGAATCAGCATTTCTTCCCTGGAAGAGAAAGTTTCAAAACAAAAAAAAATAAGTAGCAATTGGAAGAGTAGGTTATCAACATAGCCCTGTCTATATTTGTATATAGTGCATTAAACTCTTCTCTTAGTAGGCAATCACTCACCATCCTAGAACAACACTCTGAAAAAAGGAGGGAGACAAGATATAGACTATAACAGGACTCACCACATCGGCATACAATGATATAAGTGACCTCACATCAGCTTCGGCAAAGTCAAGAAAATTCTTCAACACCTGAGCAAGAAAAAGTTACCCAGAAAATCATGAGCACATACAGTCAGTTGTTTTAATATAGAAATCAAGGATTTCCTAATCAGGCAATAAAACATGTTAAACAAAAACAAAATTAGCTTGATGCATGATAGTTGAAAATTGGGCTCAGTAAGAGAAGCATTTTTCTAGTAGAGAAGTATTATTAATTAACAGCAATATATCTCATTTCAGATAAGTATAAAAGCTACCATTTGCATTCAATATTCAGTACCTTGCGAAATCCTGAAGATATAGAACCATCATTTTCAGAAGCAGTGAGTTCTTGCTCAACTTTCTCTAAACCTTTATGCACAGCTTGCATTTCTTCAGCTAATGCTTTAAGTTGGATCTAGATATTGGATAGGGCACCAATCAATAAACAACTAACCTTACACATGAAATTATAAAGAAAGTGATTGTAAAGCATTAGTATCAAAGAGAATACCTTGGAAGCAGCTTCCAAATGGACAAGATCCTTGTCAAAATCTATCAATTCTGGCATTTTTTCAGCAAGAAGCTAGCATGAAAGTGATAAAATATTTAGAGTTAGGGGGAAAATTTTGCAAAGGTGTATAGCATCAAAAGCAACGTCAATGTAAAACAAATAGCAAAAATTTGATATCCTTGCATAAAATAACATTGAACCAAAATGGATAAAATACTCCTATATTGAACAAAAAGAAAATATAAAAAAGTTAAAACTTGAATAACAAAGTAAATATAAGGAAATTAAATAATGAAGTGAAAATAAGCTGATGTTTTCGTAATCATTTGTGAAAACAATGTCAGCTAAAAGCAAAAATCACAAACAAATCAAGCACGACTCAAGTGTTAAATAAACTCGATTACACAGGCCTCGAATAATGCCCAGACAAAGAACAAAATAGCCTTATTATCAGAAGTTAGAGCAACAGCTTTTTTCAGAAAGGAAATGGAAATTCTTGTCTTTCACATAATATTTTATGTGGGTAATATTATATCGGGATAGTCCACAACTACCTTAAAGATAAAATAATATAATGCAAGTATTATTTGAAGATTTTGACATATATACCTTACACAAATAATGCATTAAAGTCATTTTGTTATTTCTTGCACGGGTATCAGATAATTTGAGAAGGCTATCCAATTTGAATCCTACTGCTGAACCTGCATTGAGAAACATAGAAAATGTAAGTTAAACGGCATAAGATAGCTTTTCTTATTTTGTCGAATATATTGAGATGAATCTGGAAACCAAATACCCATCTCAAATTAAAACACATTCAAGTAAGGTAAGAGTTCATAGAGATACCTCGTGCTGTTCCCTGATTCAAAGCATTGCCCAATGTAAGAATAGTTTGCATTATTTGACGCAATTTTATCGATTCTTTGACCTGTAAGCACAAGTAATGATAATATGATATAACGATGCAGCCCAATAATGGTACATGTTTGTCAACGACAAGATCCATTAAACAGTACCTCTCTGGTTGCATCGTTGATTGTATTCAAATTTTTCCTTAAATCGCTCACCTGTAAAAGTATAAAAAAACAAGTCTTTAAGCATATGTCTTAATAACAGCAGTAGATTGCAAAATTATGCACGTGTAACGATAACCTAGACACCATACCTGACCAGAAAAGGTGATTTTAAAAGCAAACACCCTTAACTTGGATTCTATTCGTGGAACCTTCATCAGCTCCATGAAAAACTGATTAAAATATTAAAATAAAAATTTGTTAGAATTGAGATACAGAATTTGCAAGGATTCGTTGACAAAAGAGTACCAAGGAGAGAACCTGCTCACACTTCCCAAGCATATCCTTGTTCCCAGTATAGTTCTGAAAATAGAAAGATTTTTAGCCAAGAAATATAAAAAGACTATTTCCTACTTCCCCATTAAAAAACACAGCTACTCATAATTTTAGTATCTTTTTCTATTAATATTCAGTTTTTCTACTTTCAAATGTATGAAATTAAATAATGTCACAGATTGCAGTTCACAAAACGTTTTATAGGTTATTATGCGAGAGAGGAGAGGAGTACCTTCAGTATCTCCATCTCTTCCTTTGTGGGACAGAACTTGATGAGATTCTCAACCTGATCAATATCCAGAACACAAGAATCCAATGCCAAAACTGCGTTCTGGAACCAAAACAAAACCAATAAAAATGAAAAATATTAAGAGGAAATATGCAAAAATAAAGCCATCTAACACCAAATTGATTTTCCTAGATGTGAGTCTCTTGTCTTAATCTCTACTTAGTTACTCTCTTTCAAAACCTTATAGCAAGACTCATGATATTAACACGCTCTCTTTATTTTTAAAGATATATATTAATATTAATTAATGTACTTCTGTTTATTAATTCTCCTATGCAATTCCAACACAGAGTATCCTTTAAGAGGGTTGAATTGAGCATTAACTCTACAATATTGCCCATAAGTAACATTCAATATCAACACTAATGAGCTACATGGATAAATCAACACTATAGGCAATATAGTATAGCATGCATATACCTCTAAAGACTCAAAAGCTAAGGAAATATCTAACTATATATTTGTGATATGGTACAACAGAGAAAAACATCTGAAACATGAATAACAGAGGTGATTTCATCCAGTAAACTACAAGTTCCAAAATAAACTGAACACAAGGATAAGGAAACTTACAAGCATATCTGGCAAAGGAATTTTGATCTTAGAGAGCATTATTTCACAATTATATGCTCTACGCAAGTCAACCTGGCAGTGGAAAAAAAATGAAAATTTGGATTTAGTTACAGATTTTTTTTATCAACCAGATACTAAATAAATCACAGAGAAATTTTGTCAAAAAAATGGAAGAATTAAGGTATCTTAATTTAATTAAGTTAGAGAGGACATAATAATACTAAGGTAACATATCTTAACAGTAACGCCCATGCAAATTGCAATATGGAATATTTGTTTCAACAGAAAATTGCATACCAATAAAATCCAATATAAAACATATTAGTAAACAAATTTTCTGTACTCAGACCCTTTATTTAAGGTATGCAATTAGCAAGACCAGAAAAAGTCTCTGGATCTCTAGAGACTACAGTTTTGATGCTTAATATTGGCTTATTGCCATTTTAAAACTAGTGATACTGATACCCAATCACAATTACATAATATTATAATTATAATCAAGCATATTGCATATAAACTCTAAGAAAAGGGTAGTAAAATAATTTATGCCAATGAGGAGTAGCTTACCAATTGTACTTTCTCAGGTTTATTAATATTAGGACCACGCCGAACTCCACCTTTAGTGCTATTTCCGTCAGAAATAGATGCTGCTGAAAACAGGGTCTCAAGTTCTGATATGTCTATGTCAGGGGCCCTAAGAAAAACTTTCATCATTTGAATCAGAAATGCTAAAAGGAAATAACATCCTATCCTCCTAAGTCCTATCCAATGAAGGATTGGGGGATATAGTACATTAAACAGTAAATCCAACAACAAGTTCAAAGAAACAAATCTTTAATGACAATTCATGACTATGAAACAATTCTTAGGAAAATTAAGTCTGGTGATATCCAGAATGAAAAGTCAATAATCAGTACCTTGAACTATTGTCTTGTTTCTGTGAATCAGCCCATAAACTCCCTTGCACTGCTCGAGAAACTTTCACCCAATGCAGAGGCTTTAACAAAGTTTTTTTAACGGCAATACCAGTCGTGCCAGTACCACGACCTCTTCCCACATTTGTTGTTGCTAGAGAAGCTTTGCCTGGTGGTGGAGGCACGCTAGGGGCTCTGCCTGAAATAGGTGGAGGTGCTGGCAACGAGCCACGACCAGGTGGTGGAGGAGGAGCATTAGGAGGCTGAGGTGCTGGCGGAGCTGAACCTGTTCGTCCAGATCCTGGAGGAGGTGGAGGTGGTGGGGCTGAACCTGTTCGAGGAGGACCTGGAGGAGGTGGAGGTGGTGGGGCTGAACCCGTTCGTGGAGGACCTGGAGGAGGTGGTGGAGGTGGTGGGCCTAATCCTATTCGTGTAGAACCCGGAGGAGGTGGCGGAGGTGGTGGGGCAGAACCTGTTCGTGTAGAACCTGGAGGAGGTGGCGGAGGTGGTGGGGCAGAACCTGTTCGTGTAGAACCTGGAGGAGGTGGCGGAGGTGGTGGGGCTGTACCTGTTCGTGTAGAACCTGGAGGTGGTGGCGGAGGTGGCGGGGCTGAACCAATTTGTGCAGAACCTGGAGGTGGGGGCGGAGGTGGTGGGGCTGAACCAGTTCGTGCAGAACCTGGCGGTGGTGGTGGAGGTGGTGGGGCTGATGTTGTTTGTGTAAAGCCTGTTGGCGGTGGAGGTGGAGGTGGTGGGACTGATCCTGTTCGTGTAGAACCTGGAGGAGGAGGTGGTGGAGGTGGCGGGGCTGAACCTGTTCGCATCGGAACTGGAGGAGGTGGTGGAGCTGAACCTGTTCGCAGCGGAACTGGAGGAGGTGGTGGAGGTGGCGGAGCTGAACCTGTCTGTGATGGAACTGGAGGAGGAGGAGGAGGAGGTGGTGGCGGCGGGGTTAAACCTATTTGTGTGGGAAATGTAGGAGGTGGAGGTGGAGGTGGTGGGGCTGAACCTATGGGAGCAAATCCTGGAGGAGGTGGTGGGGGTGGAGGTAATGGGGGTGAACTTGTATGGACAGGTCCTGGTAGAGGAGATGAATGAAATGTTGAAGCACTGCTAGCATTGCTGGTCATGGGCGGGGGAGCGGGTGGAGGTGGACCAGAAGCATTATCAGTGTTACAACCTGGAGGGGAACCACCAGTATGATGAGGTGGTGAAACATTATCAGTCAATAACTGATCAGGCATTCTAGAAGTGAGATTTAAACAATTTCCACCATTGTTTTCAAAAGCTAAATGATCCAAAATAGGGGTGTCGGATGTCAATAATTTTGAAGGAACAGCAGAAGATTTGGGAGTAACATCAAAGGCTTCATCTGAACTATCAGCAACACTTGATCCATTATTTTCTTCTTCAGAGTCAGCTGGTGACGAAAACCAACTTCCTTTACCTTGCATCCTCGAAAACTCTTTGGCTTCATTTAAGACAGTAAGCTGTCTAAGCAGCCACACTGCTGCAGCATCACCACTGTCAACCCATTCCACTCCACTAAAAAGTTCTTGAACTCTTGAAAATGCTTCAATAGGTAATCCACCTTTCTCCTCACCATTCAAAATGGCTGTTTCCGTCGGAGCTCTCTGAGGACTAATGTTTTCAACCTCCCCAAATAAAACCTAAATTTAGAGGTTTAACACAATCAGAACAAATACCAACCTTCCTAGAGCAAAACCACAGCAATCACAACTGTCCACAATTATAATTTCAGTTGGATTCAATCACAAATATTCTTTACACTGTCGGACAATTATAACCATTTGATCATTAAAAGTGTTTAACTTTCATTATATCTAACTTAAAATTTATACAAATGATGGTTTGTGATTGATTGATGGTGTAAAATGTTTTACATTGACAGTGCATCAAAACTATTCTCTATAATTATCCATACAATGCTAAAACAAGCACTCACCTCAGCCCTGAAGCCTTTCGGATACCGCTCCTTCGAATCCCAAAGAATGTCCAAGTTTTCAGTGTTCAGCATTAGTATATTGGATCGAATAAATGCCGTATTGAACATCACACGAAACATCATCACTTCCCTTTCCGGATCCAAATCCAAATGGACACACTCCAGAACCACATCTCCTTGCACTAAACATTGAATATCAATCTTAATCACATCACAGTCTACCTGAGATTCAAAAAGAACACAACACATTCCAACATCAACAATATGAAGCAACAAAACTAACACAACACAATAAACTCAAGCATAAAACTTAGATGCAGTCCATTACCTACTGTTCTACACTACACATGCATAACAACGCTCAAAAACTCGATCAAGAGGTGCATTGTAAAACTGTTTTTTTCTACATGTAAATTAAAAATAACCGTTTTTTATGTCTAGCACAATACCAACAGTACGTAAGGAACTGCATCTAAGTTTTACCTTAAACTCAATCACTACCAAAACACACAAAAAATCCATAAACCTGACTATAATGCCTCAAATGCTTCTTCTTCTTATGCATATTATAAATCATCTGAGTAGAAAGTCCGCCTCTACTAAGCAAATTCCTCCCGAAAATCCTAAACATTGGCCTACATCCATTAGACGAATCAAAGCTAGGAATCCCCCTAAGAATGACACAATCCAAAGACAAGGCTCTCTCAGGAGGAGGCCACTCCGGCGCAATATTCCTCCTCGCGACATATTGAATATACCGAAGCTGCGAAGGCTGTGGATTCAAAGGTGACAACAATTGCAACAAACCCTTAGGTGCTTCTCTATGAACCATTTCAAGTGTCCTACGCTCACCACTATGAACCCTTCTAAAAATCAACAAACTTGCCAACAAAAAAGCCAAAAGTGGCCAACCCCCTCTTTCACAATGAAACAAAATCACATTTTGATGATTTCCAAGCAAAAGCCAACTCTCACAAACACGAAGAAAATGCTGAACAAGTGAAAGTGGCAAAAGAGGACAACCCTCATAGTTTTTTGGATAATCCATAATAATAACATCATAATCACACATTAATTCAGCGAAATTGCTTCGCTTTTCGCCGTCGCGAAAATTAAACGCTAGAAAGGATGATTCTGGAAACTCTTCATGTAATTCAGTCACGATTTCGTGAAGATATAGCTGGTACATTCCATCTGGTAATGCTTCAGTAGAAAAACACGAATCGAAAACTGCAAAAAAAATCAAAAATTGAGGAAAATTTTGAAAAATGAGAAAAATGGGGAAAATGTAAAGATTGAATTTTTACCGTAAACTCTGTCAATGAATTCGAGTAAACCATCTGGGGGTCTTTTGTAGAAGAATCTGCTGAGAAGAGACATGCTTTTCGTATGTGGGTCGTTTGAAGAAGAATGAAGCTCAGAAAAGTGAAGTTTATAGCTATGGAATTTAGAGAGAGAAAGAGAAAGAAAAAAAGAGTTTTGAAATTTGAATAATAGATTTTGCTAATGATTATTTTATTTCTTACATAACAGAAAGAAATTGATGTTAAAACAGTAGAGGTTGTTTAGATTTCATTATCTTTGTTATCCTTTGGGTAAGTTTCAGTTATTTTAATAATGTTGTAATCTACTTAAGATCTTAATCTACTTAGTTAATTATCATTGATAAGTGATTGTTTTTTGACAGTAATGATCGGTAATTGTTGCTCTAACTTTTTATTATGAGAAACATAAGAAAGATAAAGTTATAGAAGAAGATTGTCCGTTGGATTAAAATATGTTTTAATTTGTATGTTTTTTTTTTT